>BNJV01000303.1_pt1 | contig 140455 bp, 211 predicted proteins | sample 8540591 | NCBI WGS metagenome assembly BNJV01 (sample SAMD00202457, study PRJDB9452) | human saliva metagenome | host: Homo sapiens
TACACTCACTTGTCAACATTTCTCTGTAAAAGCATTTATTATAGTTTCCTGTTTATAGTATTTATCCTAAAATTAGTTTTATTTTCAACAGAGAGAGAATTTCTTTCTCTCTTTTACTTTATTTAAAACTACTTTAACTGATAACCAACAGCTAATCCAGCTCTTAATTCATTTGTTTCCTTTTTAGTTGTTTTACCACTTTATTGAGTGCTTTCTTCCTCTCAGCTTTTACAGCATATTTTGTTATGGTCTATATTCTCGCCAAATTAGGATTTACTGCAACGAGTCCTACTGAGCTTCCCAAATCCAGCTTTTATATCCCTGCATTTTATCACGTGCCAGAATCTCATTTCATATCCTGCAGTATGTTTCATCCACTGCATTTCAACCCGGTGTCTCTCCATAGAATCCTGCAAATTGAAGGAGTAGTATAAGCGGCTTTCAACAGTGTAAATCTAAGCAAAACACTTGACTTAGCTTCTTTATCAGTTTTACTAATTTTCCTCTACCATCTCTTAAGTGGTGATTTAATCCTCACAGAGTATCCCCATTCTCCCTGCACCACCTTTACAAAGATTTTTCCATCAGTTGAGAAACCAGCACTAATTCCGATATCCTTCAGTTTTATTTCTTTTAAAAGCTTCTCCTGCGTAAACATAATCAGACCTCTTTCCACCATTAGTGTCAAAGTAAATCTGCTTTGTAATGTAGTAGAAATATTTTGTCCCAATACATTTTATTCCACGCTAAAGTAAAATCGCATTTGATTGTCCTCGCGTAGGTTTCTTTTGCTCTTGATGAATCATGATCCCAGTCCTAAAGCTGTAGTAGTAGTCAAGGTACATCTCGGTTTTACAGGTTTTGCTATATTCAATGTTAGTTGATCATCCTTCTGCTTTTCTCTTTGAACTGATTACTCTATCGTTGCTTCATGCCGGAACTTTCAAAACTAGCATCTAAATCATTCATCTAGCTAATTTCAATTCTCCTTTACAACATTCTCCATCCAGCTTTTGTTTTGTTGTCTGGAAACCCCTCGTTTCCTAGTTTATTTCCTTTTCCTTTTGATGTACCACTTTTATCGTCGTCCATCCTTGTCTTATTTCAGTAGTTGCTAATGCTTTTCAAAACATCCCGATCAGCAGAAGCGCAGCAGAAACAGCAACTATCATCATGCTAATAATCCTAACAATCATAACTTTTCCTCCTATTTCTAATATTCCTAACAGACCTATGTATATATTCTAACACAATATAAAAACTTTTGTAAAGTCTTTTAATTAAAACTAACTTATATGTAAGTTGCCAAAGTATTGTTTTACTCTAATTATATCTAACACTTTTCATAAAGACTATTTATTTTCGCTTTTCTCTATATGATCATCCAGAGGTATAACATATATATATAGGTATATTATACCGTAGATTTTTATGTCTTTCATTTCTATTTCCTGGAACTTTCAACATGGTCTCCAACTCCCATAGACTCACTCAGATATACTGGAATTCCCACTCCAGTTCCGATTCCTGGCGCAGGATGATAAAGTAAAATCATAAGAATAGTTAAAATTATCCTCTTTAATCTATTCAAAACTTCTCCTTCAGAAGAATGATGTGATTATAGCACAGATTATGGAACTTTAATTATAATCTACACTAATTATCACATTTGCTTCTTATCACCACTTATCGATGAGTTGCAACAACTCCAGAAGGCTACCGTTCTTCCACCTTCTCTGATCGCAAAATCTTAATCCTTCTTCCATTGCGATCGTGAATTAATTGTACCTGACACTTTCGCGCATATCTCAGGCGTACCATTTCTACACCTTCTGGTAAGTTTCACTTCTCCAGTTATGCTCGGTGTTCTGAAACAGGACTGTGGCTTATATCCTGCAAAGAATGGTGGTATGTCTTCCTCCTTCATCCTTTGTCAGTAATGTATGCTTCGGACTTCGAATGATGTATGTGGACTTACTGATCCTAGTTTTAGCCAATACTGCTGTCCTCTTTCCACTTTCTTCTTTCTTGAGTTCCTCCTAATAATGCTCCTCTGTTATCTCCAGCCTGTCCTGGAACCAAGAAGCTTTCTGAACATTTCACCCTGTTACTGTTGTTTTTGCTGGGTCTGCTTTAAAGCGGCTTTACTTCTTCTCCTGCTTTTACGATATCCTCTTTCTACTCTTCCTGTTGCAACCAGTTCCTCTTCCTGTTGTCGGGCTATCGTCTTCAATTGGCATCAGGAAAGCCTGGTCTACTGGTCTTTCAGTGTGTTGGGATGTAGCTGTCTACTGAATCCCATTAACTCTCATGATTCTGTCTTCCCATTGTGCTTCTCCGTTTACATGCTCCAAAGCTGATCGCTTTTATTAGAGTGGTGTCGTCTCCTGGAATGAGTGATGCTGAAGAAGTTCCCTTACTCCACTTTCACTAGTTCTGAATAATTCTTCATCGTCAGTCCATGTCATCTTTGTCTGAATACTACGATAAGTGAGTCCAACCCGTCTTGCAAGCAGGATGTGTTCTCTCTTGTTTGTGGCACTGGCTGAAATCAGTACTGCATACCACTAGGATTGCTCCATCCATGTCTGAGCCGCTGTAATCATATTAGTTTCTTTACGTAATCCGCATGTGGCCTGGACGGTCAACGTGGAGCATAGTGTCTGTTTGCTGTCTGGTACTCAATGTGCGGTAAGGATTGGTATCCCTCTCTCTTTCTTCAGGCGCCTGATCTATGTTTCTAAAATCTTACTTTTTCTGCCAGTCTCTGTCTGAAAGCTTGCTTGATATATGCCGTGAGTGTTGTCTTACCTATGGTCCACGTGTCCTATTGTTCCAATGTTTGCGTGTGGTTTACTTCTCTCAAATTTAGCTGCCATTTTCTACCTTACCTCCAAATAATTAATTTTATATTTATTTTCAATTTGATTATACAGCACATTTGGTATAAGAGTGCAACTATAAGATTTTTCTTGTGTTAAAGGAATTTTATATTTTTAATACTATAATATGACAGATATATCTATAATCTGCCATTTATGTCATCTCATCAATATTCTATTTTAAACTGGTGCACTTGTCGGACTCGAACCAACCACCTGCTGATTACAAGTCAGTGCTCACTCAGATGAGCTAAGCGGCATACGTGACGTATATAAATCCTTTTATCATTTGTCAATGGTTATTTCAAAATTCTCCCACTTAATTACATCGGTCGTCGATGTTTATCCATATTTTCAAACACTTTGCTATTATTATAAAATCATGTTTTATCTCGCCTCTGCCAACCCATGGATTTTATATGCAGTTCTGATGTCTATTGATGCACATATCTCTCTCGCTCAGCTTTCGTACACCTTCAAAATTTCTCACAATAAAGTTCAATTGCATCCTGTGCGATTTTCTCATTCAGATACAACTTGTACCAAACGCACCCGATTGTTAATTTGATAGCCCACGTACACGCCCATCTGAAACACGTGATTCCTCTGTTTTGCCTTATCATCGCATCATTCATACTGGAATTTAACGAGTTGCAAGTGCGACTCTTTCATCATTTCTATAACGTTCCAGTATTGCATCTCTTCCCATCACGTATGTCACAAGCAATTCTTGTATTGTATCAGTCTGTGACACTTCTTTGATCATAGTGTCAAAGATTCCATATCTCCTATGTGGAATAATACATATTTGAAAAGAATAACTTTGAAACTCTTGAGGATTCTCATTTTTCATAACGTTTCAGATTATTTTAATTCCTTTCGGGCACCACTTTCTTCCCAAGGCACGGATAAATATTTCATCAGGTCAGTGCAATGGCACAAAAGTCTCCATTCCCTTTTATGCTTGATCTTCACCTCCTGATACCACATCCTCACTTCTCCATTATCAGCTGACATGCCACATCAGTCATTTCCCTGTCCCAATCCTATTGTTTTGCTATCATTTCCGTGAAATCCTAATTCCTCGACAAATCTCCCCATCATCTAATTCTCGGCTCTTTTGCACTCCACATCCATCAGCAGCCAGGTCCCTATGATCATACTATTCTTCCATACAGCCTCTCATTTCACTAGCCCTGGAACGATTTTTCTCAGTGCTATCCACCAATCATTTCCACAACTCTGGTACTAGATCATTTTAATTATCTCTCTCAAGATACGTTTCCAAAGCCTGACTACTAATTTGTCATTTTGAAACCTTTATCTCTAAACTGCCATACTCTGTTATAAGTCTCAAAAGATCATTCATTATATCTATGTTGTCATTTTTTATGATAAAGCTATATATATGGCATTCTTCCTTCAGGCAATGAAACCCTTTTCATTAACTACAAGCAGTGATATTCCTGTTTCAGACATTTTCGATATTCCTGCAGTGATGGCAATCCCTTCTTCCAATACAATATAAAATTATGCTTTTCAACAAAGCTCTATCATTTCCTGCACATATTCAGAAGTGACTTTTTATTTGATACAAGTAAATCTCCAGATTGAATATTGCTCCTTCAGTTTTCTGCCTCATCTGATAATTTTCACATTTCTTTTTCAGTAATCAATGTATACTGTCTTCTGAATATCATTTATAATTCTGTCTTCAAATTCATTTTCAAACTGTCAATAAGTTTCTGCCTGTCTTTAATTTCTGTATTATTTTCTATTAGTGGAAATTAATTTTAAGGATACGCTCGTTTTATCTATACCGTATTCTGCTAAAGCTTTTCAAAGTCTTCCTTCATTACAGGATTAATTTTATAATCGGAATTCATAGGAAACTTCAAACTGTCTATGGATTTCTATCGTTGATAATATAAAAATCAACTTCCTTATATGCCGGTATAAGATCATCTGCAAGATAATATGGAATTACATCAACTATATCCAGTTCATAGTTTTCCTTCAGGCTTTCTTCCAGTATTTTTGAACTTCCATATCCTAATCCGTAAATTAGCAGAACTTTCTTTATATTATTTCTCTTTGTTCTTTTAATTGAAGCCCTACCAAATAAGCCATGGCGACTAGTTCATATTCAGTAAAATTTGTTTTAAATTCCTTTTCAGTTTCTTCCACTGCCTTTTACAATTTCAATATTTTTATCCTTATTTAGTATAAGATCCTTAAATACTGAATTTATTATCTGAATATCATTTTTATTCTATATATTGAAAACTTCAGGTTATCAATAAGTCCTGTAATGAGTATTTTATCTTCCCTCAGGTTAAGATTTGTCATATTACTGACTTTATCCGTAATTTCTTTTCTGCAACAGCTTCCTCATTTATCCATTTATAAAAATATATCATCCTTCAGTCCACTGATATTTATCCCCATGATCAAATCAGTAATCAAAAGAAGTTTAGCTTCCTTTCGGACTTTTCTTTCCTGTCATTTTTCTAAACAGTTTCCTAAATACGTTCAACAGCAAGATATTCTGGAGTATGAAAAAGAAAGTTTCTCGACAGCAGTTCTTCCTTATTGTCATAAAGTTCATCAAAATTAATAAGCATTAAAATATAGAAAAATACTCTGTTATAATTTTCTTCGTCTATTTCTAAGCCAAGTTCCTTCCCGATAAGTTCCAGAAAAATCTCTGTGTCAGATTTTCTATATTTTATATATCCGTAAAAATATTCCTCACTATGCCATGTTCCAGAATCTCACTATTGAAGAAATCTCCTGTTTCCTTTAGTTCCTGATAATGTCTTCCTATTATTTCAAGTCTTTTTACAAAGAAGATTTTCCTTTATTTCCTGTTAGTTTATATCCCTTATAATTTCATAAATCAGTTTTTATCCGTCTTTTTCAATTCTTCCGACATAATCTCCAGATCTTTTCTCACATCCGCTTTTGGGTATTTCCATAGTTCCGCAATATCCAGACAGTTTCAGACTCGCTTTCATCAAAAATACAGAATCATTTTCAATATATTTAATCTTTCATTTAACGACAGTTTTCACAATTCATTTTTCACCTTTCATTTTGTACCATAATTTAATCCAATAAAATATTACCACTTAAATGAAAAAGCAAATTCTTTTTATGATTTCTCTTTCTATAAATTTTTCACAGATTAAAAGTAATCTTCGTATAATTTTCTTTTCTCTTAAATTATTTTCTTATTTCTGATTTTCACACAGCACATTTTTATATCTTTTATTTTAGCTTTCCATGATTTTGTGTGAATTTTTCGAGAGCACCGTCCCTTGTCTATCTCCCTATTTTCCTTGTACGTTCTATCGTTTTCTATTTTATCTCTGCCAGTCTTAGCTACAAATGCCAGGCTTTTCCTCTTCCACAGCTTATCTGTATCTCGTAGAATTGTAGGCATGTCCAACATATTCTATAGTTCATCCGCATTCAGTTCTTTTCCCCAGAAGTTCAATCAGACCATCTATTTTTGTGACCACTACCTAAGACCACTTTCAAGCGCTTCAACGAGCTATAAGGCCAGAGTCCTTCAAAGTATGAAGGCGGTATAAATATATCTTTTTGACATTCTCATTATATCTGCCAGCTCTTTCTTGGGATACAGCATTGTAAACTTTTAATATTTTGAGAGTTTCACATGTGCTTTTTCTAATATTCTTTCCTATTCAGTGGTCATATATTTCCTATCGAGATCTATAGTTATTCTGCTATCTGACTGCTCCAGTTTTCCAAATGCCTTGGTAATTCACTTAAAAATCCTTTGGAATCATCAAATTTCCCTGCGTATACTAATTCCACCTTTTCCTTTTTGGATATTCTTCCAGAGGATAGAAAAATTTTCTCGTGTATCACTGCACCGATATCTCTTATTTGCACACTATCTATTTCCAAAAACTTCTTCCAATATCTTTATGTGCATATTACTTAATGCCCAGGACATTGTCCACATCCTTCAGGTAGTGTGTGATATCTCAAATGTGCATTTTTGTCTATTACTGTCTTATATCTGTGTTACTGACACACCTGCAATTACCTCTTTTGATCTGCAAACGCTGCCCTCACCATTGAGAAAGTGTCCATAAATGGTGTGTCAGCACCACATCAGGATTGAATTTTTCCGCTATGCCAAGTCAGCTGTTTCAGGAATTCATTTTCCACCTGAGCAAACATCTCATCAGTCATATCATGATAAGTGTGTTTGGATAGGAAGAGCATGATATCACTCATTCCTACTGATATTGAAAAGGAATGTTTTCACTTTCAAAAACTACTGCGAAACTTTGTTTTCCTTGTCTAATATATTTTGCATCATACTCATTTGTAACACCATAAATACCGCCTGTTCTATATCCCCATATTCTTTCAGTCCTTCAATGACATTTGTAAAATAAACTCCACTTCCTGTTTTTACAGGTAATTGTGCCAATACATGCAATACTTTCATTTCTTTTATCCTCCGTTCTTATTATATCAATTTTTCAAATTTATTCTAAACTCTTTACTTTAATTATAACATATATATATAGAAAACGGGATTTTTAGAATAAAATCTATTTTAATCCCATTTCTTATTTTTAAAATTAATTTTATTTATAACTAACTAGAAACTAAATCTCAGACCAGTTGCTAAATACGTTGTTTTCTTCCTTTCTCTATCTTTTCCATCATAATTTACATACCATGCAAATCCTGGATTTACTTCTGTAGAACTCCTGCCCCTACCATGTCTGGTTCTTTGACAGTCCTATTCCTTTTACTGTAAACTTGGCATTTGACGGTCCTGTATGTCCTACTTCGCAAATCCTGTTCTTGAACGCTTCTGATGTGTCACATACGCCTGGAATATTACTCTTCTTCCATTGCTCCAGTTTACTCCTGACCCTACTCTTACTCCAACCAGTCCTGCTGTCTGACTGTATGTCTTCTTCACCTGCTGTCAGTCCAAACTGGCTGTTTTTCTTCTGTAAAAGCTTCCTCTTCTCACTGTCCATGTGCCCAATCCCATATGGTGTCAGTGTAAAGTTTTCCTTTTCTTTTACATCGTATCCTGTTTCCAGATATCCCTGAATATACTGTGTCATTGTGGTTTATCTTTGCCCTGCTTACATCACTTGTTCCAAGTATTATGTCCCTTTCAACGTTACTACTCTACAAATCCTACTCCCTGCTCTTCCTTGCAGATAGTAAAAGGTACTTCCTTGTTTCCAAGTCTTCCATATAATGAAATCAACATTGTCTGCATCTGATTTTTCCACCATGTCTGTCAAAGTTTACCTTTGATGTTGAGTATGAAAATTGCTGTCCCAGTATCGATTCTTTCCAAACTGTTATCTATTCCCGGCCTGTCCTCCGTATACCTTAGTTTTTCCTTCTCCGAGATCCTTCCTGTTTTAAGCTTTCCATTTCTTACTTATTCCCATTACCCTTACTCCTGCATTTTCTCCTGCATTTTCAGAGTTCCCAACATTACAAGTCTGTTTGAAAGATCCTTGTTTACTGTCTGTGAATGCTGGAATGTGAAGATGCCTCGTGCCGATGCATATATCTGTCTGACAGGCTGTCAAGTATTGCTGCTCCTTGTAGGCAGTGACATTGCCTGTACACTAGGGCACTCCCATTGCAAATCTTTCCAACTGCACTGTTACCATTTTCTATTTCTTCATCAAGCTTTTGAATGATGCTTCAAGATTTTTCTGCAACATCTTTTCTCCATTGCGTCTGATTCAGAAAGTTCTGATACATACTCTTCTACATTTTTCTGCTTAAAGTTGCATTTATACCATTTTCTGTTGCTTCAACATCTCCTTTAAGCATTTCTGCTGTTTCAACATTTGCAACATTTCCTTCTATTTCATTGTCAGAAGTTATTTTTGCTTCTGTTCCTTTAGCAGTAACATGTTGAGCCCTCCGTCACTTTTCTGACTTAAGTTCGATTGTAGAACCACCTAATGCCACTTTTCCTTTTTACATGCACACTTGCATTGGAATTTAAAAGTAGTTTTAGCATTTTTCAGAAGCAGTATAGTTTCCTCCTACTGTTACGTTGCTTCCTTCCACTTCAAAGTTTTCCACCTTCATTTTGTACATCATTTTGAATATTAACATTTGAAGTGCTATAAGATTTCCATTAACTATTCTTGTAGAAGGCTGCATATAATTAACTCCTTTAATTGCAAAAACCACCATTATTTATTATAGTATTTCCTGTGTAAGTAAGTTTACCATCAAATTTTATATTTCCAGAACCATTTTTATAACTCCGGCGTCTCCTGATATATCATTTCCAAAAACATATGTTCCAGATGTTACATCTAACACCACATTATCTCCAAGTGCAAGTCTCTTATCAAATAGTGCAGGACCATTTAATGCTTTTCCAATATTTAAAAGTCCCCAACCAAAATCTTCATCTACTCCTAGTTTTTCCTATATCTGTTGCTGTAGATAAAATTGTCTGTCTTATGAGATCTCCTGTCATCCATGGATATTTTTCCTTTATAAGTCTACCAGTTCCTGCCACTATCAGTGCTATAAAATGAAGAACCGTTCATAACATAAGTTCCCCTTACACCTTTATCCTTTGATTGTACTGTTATTCCTGAAACTGCTGTTACTGTCCAGTTTTTAGCAACTCCTGCTCCATTTAATCTTTGCTGATCTACCCATCTAGTACTTCCAGGGTCTGATTTATCGTTCTTTGCCAGTCCAACAACGTTAATCCAACCTTTTTCCAGTTCATTATATAAATAAAGGTAGACCTCCTTCCAGTGTAGGATTCAACTTGGAACCGTCATTTCCTGCTGACCATATAAACAAAGCTCCATTGCTTACAGCTGTCTGATAAAACCCTAAAAATATCTTCAGTATTACCATTATTTATCTGATATTTTGCTGAACTTCTGATTGTGATCTGTTATAAGTTCTTTAACTCAAAAGACTGGTTGAAATATTCTTACACCTTTAGTATTGTATAAATAATTATAAGATGCAAGGCTGGGATCCGGGCGCATTGATCTATTACCTTCGATAACAGTTTCCTTTGTTATCTCCACCCCTATAATTTTAGCCCCTTTAGCTGTCCCTGATACTGAACTTCCTGCAATCTGTGCAACTGTTATTCCGTGAAACTCGTCACTTGTTGCACGTCCGTAAGTTATTACTTTTTCAAGCCTGCCCAAATTCTGATGTCATTATTCCCTGCATATCACTGTCAGTTGTTGCAAATCCCATATCAAGAACCCCGATACTCACACCTGAACCTGTCTGTGTAACTGATGAAGTTTTATTATGCGGATTCGCACTGTTGTATGAAAAAGTAGGATCATTCCATTTATATGTCCGTTTGAATCCCAATGCAGAGTCTATCGGCGTTGTTGCAGTAAGGTGTCGTAGGTGTTGATGTTGATGTTGTGGATCCTCCACCACCTCCACCACCGCCTCCACAGCTAAGCGGCGTTGAAAAATAATGCTACCAGAAAAATATTCTGTTTCTTTGTTTTTCATAATTTTTCCTTCCTTTCAAATTACTTTAAAAATTTCCATTAAACTATTCTTCTGTATTATCATTATAGGATATTTTCCATTGTTGCCTTCTTCAATTTCTTATTTCCTTCAAATATTCCACCTTCCTGTATTACAAATACAGTAGAAAATATGATTTGCAAAAACTTTACCTTTTTCTCCAATTTCAACTTTATCAGCCACAATTTCTCCGGATACCTCTCCATCAATAAAAAAACTGTTTTAGCTTCAATATTTCAGAAATTTTTCCAGTTTCAGTAGTATGAACCAGATCCTGTGCCCATATATCGCCTTCCAGCACTCCTTCAATCTGGATCATATAGCGACTTCAATAATTCCTTTTATGTATGTTTCAGGTGCAATTACATTTACACTGTCTGCTGATGATACAGTTTTTAATTCTTTCCCATTACTGTTAGAAAATATTCCCCATTGAACACTCCTTTCTTTTTCAAATAATATATTAAATTGTTTCTCATTCCAGTCAATGAAAATTTTTGGATCTATTGGCGTACCATTATATCTTATTTCATAATGAAGATGCGGTCCCGTTGAACTTCCTGAATTTCCACCTTCTGCCAGAAGTTTTCCTTTTCCTACAATTTCTCCAGCCTGAACATGTAATTTGCTTAAATGTCCATAAAGTGTCTGAAATCCATACATATGGTCAAGCAATAACTGTATTCCCGTAGCCACCTCTTACTCCTGCAGAAACTTTACCCTTCCTATTGCAGGAGAAAATACTCCGTCACCAATGGCTACTCTCAAGTCTATTCCATGATGTTCTTTTTTTGCACCGCTTATCGGATGTACTCTTACTCCAAAAGGGCTTGTCATAAAGCTCCGCTTTTAGAGACTTCCACTTGGAATTATACTCAGCATAAGTTTTTCTTATCATCAGGTAAATCATTAATATTTGCCAAAGTAAGATTTTTAAGGTCTTTTTACTTCAGTAGCTTTTCTTTTCTGCTCTTCCTCATATACCTAAATTTATGATGTCCTTATTTTTGCTGAGATATACTTGAAATTCCTTGTATTTGAAGGATAGGAAAACTATGACTAGTGACATACTGTGAATATTGCAAATATTTATACTTTTTCTTTCTCTGTTCTCACTTTCTGGTGTGAACTACCAATTCTTCAAGGTTTCTGTTTATTTTTCTCGTTTACAGATTTGCCCTTATCTCTTTTTCTGTAATTCCAAAATTTTCTGTTGCTTCAAATTAGAAAAATCTTTATTTTTATTTTCATTTTTCCATAATTCAAATTTAACTAAACAGCTAACTCCTTTGCTAATTTATTTTTATTATACTACATTTCTTATTAATAATCCATATCTTTTTTTATATGAAAACATATATATTATTTTAAATTATTTAATAATTTTTCATTTATCCTTTATTATCAATTACCTAATACACTTGTTTTTAAGTTTGACTTTTAATGCTTTTTGGTTATACTTATACTGTATATATTGCTTACACAAATTAATCAGGAGGTATAAAAATGAATCAGAATTTATTGATTAACAATTTAATCAAAGTTGAAAACAAAAATCAGGAACTGTTAAAAATATTCTGCTTGTACTAAGTGGAACTATATTTTTAGCTCTAATGTCTCAACTGTCTGTTACATTACCATTTACGCCTGTACCTATATGACAGGACAGACATTTGCAGTAATGTTTATTGGACTTGTTTACAGTGAAAACAGGTTCTTCCACTGTTCTTTCATACATTACGGCAGGTTCTGCAGGACTTCCAGTTTTGCTGGATTCTCAGGAGGATTAACATTCTTCCTCCATCAGGAGGATATATAATAGGATTCTTCTTTGCAGTACTTGTTTGTGGATATTTTGCAGACAAAGGATGGACAAAATCTCCAGTTAAGTTAATTTCTTTACTGATAGCGGCTCATGCTGTGCTGTATTTCTTTGGACTTTTACAGCTTAGTGTATTCCTTCCAAATAAAAACGTATTTGCAATAGGTTTATATCCTTTTATTGCTGGTGATGTTATTAAAATGATGATTCTTGTGCACTATTACCTACAGCTTGGAAATTTTTATAATACTAGAAAATAGACAAAATGGGGTATCTCAAAAAGATTGAAGACTAATCTAAAAGACCATCTCATAATGCAAAAGAAGCTGTCTCAAAAAGAAAATATAATGTAAAAATGTACTGACCCCCAAAAAGTTGGACAAATTAAATTAACTTGCCAATAAGGGATTGACTTCTGTGAAGCGGAGTTAATCACTTTTCAATTTTTCCTTTATTCTTTTTGTTATTGTAATAATATGTAATCTTCTATTGCTTCTTTCAATTCATCTAATGTCCTGTACACTGCTTCCTGTCCATAAAACATCTCTGATTTTAACAGACTAGAAACATTCCATTAATCCATTGTCTAAACTGTTTTCCTTTTCTGTGACATACTTTGCGTTATCTTCTTTTTCTTTTTAGCCTTTCCTGATATAAATTATGCTGATACTGCCAGCCTTGATCACTATGAAATATTAAATCCTCATAATTCTCATTTTCTTTAAATGCCAAATTTAACATATGATTTATCTGATCCAAGTTAGCATTTTTCGAAAATATCATAGTGAAAACTATATATCTTCCATAAAGCATCCAATATTGGAGATAAGTATAACTTTTCCCCTCTTAGATTAAATTCTGTTACATCTGTAAACCATTTCTGATTTGGAGCTGCTGCTTCAAAAATCTCTCTTGATATGAGTTTATCAGCTATCTTTCCTATTTGACCTTTGTATGAAGAATATTTTCTCTTTTACGGATAATACTTTGCAGATTAAATTTTTCATAAGTCTCTGTACTTTTTATGATTAATATTTATCCTGATTCTTTAATTCAATGTTATTCTTCGATAACCATATCTTCCTTTATTTGCATAGTAAATTTCTTTTGATTTTTCAATGACATTTTTATTCTTCTTTGCTGATATAGTAGTAATATACTGATCTTGATATTCCGGCAATCTTTAGCTGACATTTTGAAAGGGTATTTAACTCTAAGTTCGGCTATTACTCTTACTTTTTCTTCTCTTTTGCTCCTTTCCTGAACTAGAGCTCTCAATAAGTATTCGTTCTCCAGCTTTAAGATAAAGTGATTTCATCTTCTAATTGTTTAATCTTATCCTTTTCAGATAGAACTTTCTCATCTTGGGTTTAGTCATAGATTTAGGTTTCCTTCCTCTTTTCTTCTCTATAACATTATGCCGTTTTCTTTAAATTTTGAAAGCCAATTGTGTAAAAAGACCGGAAGAAGCTAAACCGACATCAATGGCGACAGAAGTAATAGATTCATTATTAACTAGAATTCTATTAATTATCTGTAACTTCAAATTCTTTAGAATAGTGTTTATTTTTCACCATTTCCTATAATATCATATCCATGTTTTTTCTAATCAATCTGATTAAATAATGAAGAACAATCTTGTTAACATTAAAGCTTTGGCTAACAGAGCAATAGTTTCACCGTTTTTATTTCTTTCATATATTTCAATTTTATCTTCTCTTGTTAATTTACTCCATAAAAAGCTGCACCTCAATCTTGTGTCCAAGATTTTGGGTGCAGTACAAAACTCTATTTTTGAATTATTTAAAATTTTACAATGTAAAACAGGAAATAAATTTAGGGAAAAGTCATCTGTTCGAGCCTTTTAGGCGAGTTTGTTTCCTTAATAAATAACTGTTTTATATGAGTAAGAGTACAGCAAATGAAAAATATAGTTTTTATATATTATATTTAATTTTTACTATTTTGAGACAATCTCTTTTATATTTGTGACAGTCTCTTTTTAATATTCTTCCCAATTTTTAGCCTTTTCAACAGCTTTATGCCATCCTTTAAAATATTTTTCACGCAGGCTTTCTTCAAGTTCTGAATGAAATTCCCTATTTATTTCAGTTTTCTTTATATCTTCCTATTTTCCCAAAATCCTGTTGCAAGGCCAGCAAGATATCACGGCTCCCAAAGCTGTCGTTTCTATAATTTCAGGTCTTAATACATTTTTATCTAGTATATCCACCTGAAAACTGCATTAAAAAATTATTTGCAGAAGCTCCACCATCCACCTTTAGAGATTTTATCTGAATCCCTGAATCTTCCTCCATTGCCTTTATCAAATCCTTCGACTGATAGGCAATCGATTCAAGTGCAGCCCTTATAATATGGTTTCTGTTAGCTCCTCTTGTAAGTCCTGTTATAGTCCCTCTGGCATACATATCCCAGTAAGGTGACCCTAGTCCTGTAAAAGCCGGAACAAGATAAACTCCACCATTATCCTCTACTTTCCCTGCAAAATATTCTGTGTCTGCAGCATCTGAAAACAGTTTCATTTCATCCCTTAGCCATTGAACTACAGCTCCTCCAACAAATATACTTCCTTCAGTGCATATTCAATTTTTTTCCGTCTATTCCTATGGCAATTGTAGTCAGAAGACCATTATTTGATTTAATGAACCTGTCTCCTATATTCATTAACATAAAACAGCCTGTACCGTATGTATTTTTTATCTCTCCGCTGTTAAAACAGGCCTGACCGAAACAATGCGACCTGCTGATCTCCGGCAATTCCTGAAATAGGAACCTTCGTTCCTTCCTCTTCTCCCATTGTCACTCCCATTTTTGTTTCACCGTAAATTTCACTTGAATTTTTTACAGCTGGAAGCATGCCTTCAGGAATACCGAGTAAATCCAATATTTTTATCCCTCCAAAGTTTTATATTATACATCATTGTCCGTGAAGCGTTTGTATAGTCAGTCACATGTACCTTTCCGGCTGTTAATTTCCATACAAGCCATGTGTCAACTGTTCCAAATAACAGTTCACCTTTTTCAGCCTTTTCTCTTGCACCTTCAACATTGTCAAGTATCCATTTTTATCTTAGTGGCAGAAAAAGTATGCATCTATTATGAGACCTGTATTTTCCTTTATATATTCTTCAAACCCTTTAGTTTTAAGTTCTTCACATATTTCAGCTGTTCTTCTGCACTGCCAGACAATTGCATTGTATACAGGTTCTCCTGTATTTTTGTCCCATACTATCGTTGTTTCCCTCTGATTTGTAATTCCTATAGACGCAACATTTTTAAGGAAATCCCTGATCTTGCAATAACTTCTGTAAGAACAGTCTCTGACTGATGATATTTTCTAACGGATTATGTTCCACCCATCCAAGTTTTGGATATATTTGAGAAAGTTCTTTTCTGGGCAGTTGAAACAATATTCATATTTTTATCAAAAAATAATAGCTCTCGAACTTATTTGTTTCCCTGATCCAGTGCTATGATATATATATCTTTTATCATTTCTGCCTCTGATATATTTATATATTGTTTAATATAACTTTATATTCATATTTATCCCCTCTGGCATAGGAAACTGTATATTCTATTATTTTTACTTTTTCATATGTCAACCGTTTTATAAGCATACATACCCGCTTTATTTTTATATCCCAAATAATTTAAAATTTTTATTCTCTACAAGTACAGGTGAGAAAGATTCCATCGCTTTTTCAAAAGATACATTATACACTTCCTAAATATTGAATACATCGGCTTTTTCATTTTAACATTTCAGCATCAAAGCCTTCAAATCTGTTTAAGGGAATAAATGTATCTTCATATATGCTGAGCACATTATCAATCAGTCTCAGCCTTTTTATGTGGAGTATATTTACTGATGATGGAATTTTAAAAATTTCTATCATTTCTTCATCTGCATTTATTATATCATATCCCAGAACTTTTTGATGATGGTATCTTTCCTGTTTTACAGTTTCTTCATAAAAACTGTAAAAATTTGTCAAATCCTGCTGAATAATTTTATTTGATACAAACGTTCCATTTCCATGTATTCTATATATGTAATTTTCTTCCTCCAGTTTTTCAATGCCTGTCTAATTGTTTCCCTACTCACTTCAAAAATTTTAGCTAAATCTCTTTCAGGGAGCAGTCCTTCTCCTTCCTTTAGTTCTCAGCTTTTAATCCTATTTTTAAAATGATCCTATATCTGATAATACAAAAGTATTTTTGTTTTTATTAACGTTCATATCCATTTACCTACATCCTTTTTCTTAAAATTTGAAATTAATACTCAGTCAAATTACCTTTGGCAACAGTTCCTTTTTACTTTATAGTCCTTATCAAAATATGTCAAATCAGCTATATATCCTTCTCTTATATATCCGTATCTATCATTTACAGACACTGCCTTTGCTGGATATGAAGTAGCCATTCTTAAAGCTTCTTCCTGAGATACATTTACATGTTCTACAAGATTTTTTACACCTTCACTCATTACCAATGCTGATCCTCCCAATGTTCCTGAAGGTGAAATACATTTACCATTTTCATATAGCACACGATTTCCTTCAAACATGAACTCCTTCATATCTGTTGTTCCTGCCGGACTTACTGCATCAGTTACAAGATACAGTCTTTCCTTTAATATTTTCTTTGCTATTTCTACTGCAGGAAATTCCATGTGGAATCCGTCAACTATAATTCCACAGTTTGTAGTATCATTGTTGAAAAGGAATCCTATTACACCAGGTTTTCTCGATTCCAATGGACTCATTGCATTATATAAATGTGTTGCACAGTTAAAATACTCTTTCTTTTCCATACATTCTTCATAAGTGGCATTTGAATGTCCTATAGCTATGTTAATTCCTGCACTTTCTCAAAGTTTTCAAATGTTTAACTTCAGCCTTTTCAGGTGCTATTGTTATTATTTTAGTTACTTCAGGTCCTGCATCTGCTATCTTTTGTACCATTTCATCAGAAAGCACCCTTATATATTCAGGACGATGTATCCCCTTTTTTTCCACACTTATATAAGGTCCTTCAATATGAAGTCCTAGAACTCCTATTTCTTCCTTATTCCTGTTAGCTTTTATTAATTCAAGAGCCTTTTTCTATTTTTTTCATCAGGAGATGTTATAAGTGTTGGTAAAAACGAAGTACATCCAAACTTTTTATTTGTTTCATTCATTATTTTAAGTCTTCCATTGAAATATCATCATTGAAAAAGCACTCCTCCACAGCCATTTATCTGAAGATCAATAAACCACTGGAGACAATACCATTCCATTTATATCTATAACTTCATTTCCATTGATTTCATCCTGTGTAAGTTCACTGGCCTTCAATACTTTTTATTAATTTTCCCTCAGTAATCACTGCATTTTCTTCAATAAACTTTTCACCATCAAAAATTTTTTTGCATTTTTATAATCATTTTTTAACCTCTCTATTGTTTTATTTTTAAAATCCATTAGTTTTTCTGTACTCATCCAAATCAAGATTTTCAGCTTCTATTTCCTTAAAATATCTGATGTTTTTAACTTTTATATCTGAAACTGCTGTTTCATCAATTACGAGAAGTGCCCTCCTATGAGCTGCAATGCAGAAAACTGTCCACAGATGATTTACCCCACCTTCTATTGCATGATATACAGCTCTTGCTTTCTTATATCCCTCAGCGAGTATCATAATTTCTTTTTGAATCCATCAGCGTTCCTACTCCCAATAGTAAGTGCAAGTTTCGGAACCTTATTTATATCATTGTCGAAAAAAATCTTGAATTTGCTAAAATCGTGTCATAAGTCAGTTCTTTTATCTCTTGTTCTGGAAGCTAATGAGAGATCCTGGTTCATTAAAAGCAATGTGACCATCTTCACCTATTCCACCTAAAAATAAGTCTATTCCACCAACAGCTTTTATTTTTATCCTCGTATCTCTGACATTCTGCTTCAATATCTTCTGCAAGTCCGTCAAGTATATTTATATTTTCCGCTTTTAATATCTATATGTTTAAAGAAATTTTTCATGCATAAAATAGTGATAACTCTGTTCGTGTTCAGGTGCCAGTCCTACATATTCATCCATATTAAATGTTATTACATTTTCAAATGAAATTACTCCTTCCTTATTAAGATTAATAAGCTCCTTATATGTTTCAACCGGTGTAGATCCTGTTGGCAATCCCCAATACAAAAGGTTTATCAGGTGTAGGATTAAACCTCAATATTTTTGCTATCTGATAAGCACTCCATTTTTCCTATTTCCTTTTTATCCTTTAAAAATTATTACTCTCACTTTTTCTACCTCCTGATTTTTATTATTTTTAAACAATTTAATGTTGGTTTAGGATGTTTTCCTATTACAAGTCTTCCATTTTCGACGTACTTTTCTTCCCTTCCAGTAAGACTTTCTATAAGATATCTTCTTAATTCCTGAATAATTTCCGAATATTCTTTTCATTAATTAAATCTTTTCTCTCATCAGGATCCTTCTTCAGATTGAAAAAGCTGTTCTTCTCCCGTCTAGGGAATACCTATATATTTCCATTCCTTCGTAAGTATAAACTGTGTTGAATATTCTCCCATTTCATGTTCTCCATGGAGAAAAGTATGGATTTTACCTTTACTGGCTATCTTTTGATTATCTAAACTTTCATTTTCAGTATCCATTAAATCTGCAAAGATTTTCCGTCAGTTCTGTTTTCAATTTCTCCAGTTCCCAGTTCAACAAGAGTTGGCATATATCCCTGATTTCCAATAATTTTCATCTATTGACTCTTTCTGTAAGATGTCCTTTTTCCCTTTTTCATAAACAATCAGAGGATATGTATACTTCCCTGATAAGGATAAGCTTTCCTGAATAAATTATGTTCTCCCCAGCTGATCTCCATGATCTGACATAAATACTATAACTGTATTTTCAAAAAGATCATGTTCTTCCAGTCCCTATCAGAAGTCTTCCTATCTGATGATCTATGTGAGTTATAGAACCATAATATCTGCTATCGCTCTTTTTCAGCTCGTGTTCAGGAATAATACCTTTTTAGCAATTATCGAATTTGTTTTTCTGAATATCCTGTTGCTTTCTCCCAGTTTCCCGATATTACTTCAGAAATTTATCTGCCTGCTTCATATACATATTAAAGTAATATTCTGGTGGATCCAGCGGTGAATGCGGTCTCACAAAAGAAAGTTTTAAAAGAAAGGCATTGTCATGTCCCTTTTTCTTAAAAATTCCAGTCCTTTAGTTACAACCCAGTTTGTAGGGATGATACTTCTCCTCATATTGCCATGGTCTTGCCACCCATGAATTACAGTCAAGTCCCAAATCAGTAGATCTACATCATTTCCTAATTTTTCCTGTACCCATTCCAGATAATCGTCTGTCTGTGAAAACTGTTCTCCATATTTCTTTTTAAATTTTCTATTTGAATGTAAATATCCGTCATGCAGATCTATATGATGAAAACCGCACAGTTTTTCTCGCAGGATATACATGCATTTTTCCTACACACTTTGTATAATAACCCTTTCTGAAAATACTGTTGCCAATGTTGAGGATAATTCCATTCAACTTCATCTTCATAACCCACTCTGCCATGATTTTTCCGCCTTAAGTCCTGTTATCAGGCTGGCTCTTGCAGGAAGACATGACGGAATAGTAGAATAAGCATTTGAAAAATTGTACCCTTCTGATGCAGATAATTTAAATTTGGTGTTGAAATTATGTTATTTCCATTTATTCCCATACTAGTCATATCTCATCTGATCCACTACAATCAGAATTACATCTCTTTCATATTTATTTATCTCCTCTATTCTATTTATGATTTTTATTATATATCCATAATAGAACTATCAGTCCTGCCAGAAGCCTGCAAACATACGAAAGAGATAACTTAGAGTCTGCTCTTTCAGACCTGTTATAATTAATGCTACGAATATCAGAAACAATATAATATAGACACTTCTTCTTAAAACTGTATTCATTGCAGTTCCTCCATATTATTTCTCCTGGATTTAATTTTTATACTTTTTGAAGTACCTCTTTTATCATAAACTTCTGTAACCTGTTCTTCTGTAGAGTTATTTATATAGGCAATTTTATTTTTCTCAGGATATACATGCACTTCACAATGAATATTTGTACAGTTCCATTTATTAAATTCATTTTTCCTTATGTGTACATAATGTAAAAGCTCTCCATAGCAATCTTGTATTTTTCATCACTGTAAGGTAATCCTGCTATATATATTCCTTCCTTTTCCAAAAATCATGTGATGAAAGATGAATTTTCACCATTAGAAAATTCAAAATTTCAGTATTTTCATATAAAGCGTATATATTTTTCATGCTTTCTCCAAAAATATATCTTTTCTGTTTTCTGAATTCTTTCTTACATCCTCTGTTATGAAATGCTGTTCTTTTTCCCTTTGTAATGTATTTATCAGTGGAAAGACTGAATCCTAGTTCCTTATCTACACCTAATATCTGTGCCAGCTGGAAAAATCTTCCTCCATGTTCATAAGCAGAAGGTTCTCCTATACCCTATAAATCCACCTCCATTGTAAACCCATTTTCTAATTTTTGCAACTAGAGTTTCATTTTTCCAGATTTCTCCCCCAGAAAAAGCTGTTCCTGCATCTCCTGCGTTTATTATAACATCAAATTTATCAAGTATATCAGAGTGAATAACATCATTAAAACTTATAAATGACACATCTACCGCCATACCTGAAAGGGATTCCAGCACTCAAGATAAGAATATATCTGCTTATAATGCAGGGCATGTGCCACCATATGAGTCTGCCATGTTCTCAGTTTTCCCCACGAATTTAATGTTGCAACCTTCATTTTACAGTAGGGATTTCCACCCTTAACAATATCATATATTTCCCTGAATTCATCAGCTATCTTTTCTACACAATCTATAAATTTAGGAAACTTGTAAGCCAGACTCAGATATCCTCCATAACCTATACGGTCTACAGGATTTCTCAAAATAGCCCTTCTCGCAGTTATCCAGTTCTGTATTGTTTCAGGTAAAGGATCATTTCCTTCATAAAATGTATCAGGGAAAAATAAGGTAGAAATCTTCCTTCGGTATATTTCACATGAGGAATATCAGCTATCATTCTAAGAGTCGCTCCTCCTCCCACAGAACTCTGCAACTGCATCAAGTCCTATCTGCTTAAAATATTTTTCCATAAGGTTCCGTACCTATCAGTTATCTCCCAGAAACATCATTGCTTCTCTTCCGTCTTCATGAACTATATCTACAAGTTTTTTCGCTTCCTTTGCTACAAATTCCTGAATAAAATCTATATAATCAAGATACTGTTTTGTAGGAACTCTGAAAGCTGTATTATAATATCCCCTTGTCTATAATGTCTTCTGCCCTTAGCCTGTATCCTCGATTCTGCAAATGCTTCCAATGCTGCAACTGAAACACTAGCTCCATAACCAAACCATTCAACAAATTTTTCTTTTTCCAAGATTATTAAATACCAGTGTAAAATGATAAAAACGTTGTAAATCTTACTACGTCAGTATCAGGATTTTCTTTTCAGCCATTTTTCAGATAATCACTCATAAAAACATTTGAAGCAGGCTGTCTTACATCAAAAAGGAATGTCATGAGGTTTGTCCCCAGTTATTTGTAATATGGTTATACATTTGAGTGGGATCCCAAATCATATAAGCTAAAAATGAAACTGTGTATTCATGAAAAGGTTTTACATTTTTTTACATGAACACAATTCTTTTCCTTGTCCAGTTCCCATTCTGAGACAGGTACAATTTCATCTAATGTTCTGTCTATTACTTCCCAGTAAACTTTTTTCATCATGTACATAGTCCGGTTTTAATCTGTTCCAGGAAATACCCTTCCAGAAAATCTATATAAAGTTCATTTTTTTCCGCCATATTAAATTTTGACATTAGATAAAGCTGCTGACACTCTTCCATATGCTTTTCAGCAAATTCATTATGTGCTCTTGCAACAAAATAAGTTGTATATATCTTAGTGTCAAGTTTCTTTATTTCATCATCAAGTTTTGTTCCATCACTATCACGTGTGGCATCTGTCTCACTTTTCCATAATTTCTTTTTATTTCATCAAAAATTACTTTCTCCAGGTAATGTGAATCTTCCTTTTTCTTTTTCATTTCATTCCTCCTGTATTTTTCTTACTATTCTTTTGAGCCTCCTAAAGTCATCCCTTGAGTCAATTTATGCTGTACTAGAATATAAAGAACTAGTGTAGGTAGCATTACAATTACCATTCCTGCATAAAGAACCCCATATTGTGCTGCACCTTTACTTGCCGCCATCAGGCTCATTAAACCGACAGGTAAAGTCTTCTTAGGCCTGGAAGCAATGTCAAAGCTATAATATATTCATTCCAAAATGCCAAAAATTAAATAAAATGACAGTAGTGATACTTGGTCTTGCCATGGGAGCCATTACTTTTTACCATAGTTGTAAAATAATCTGCACCATCAATAGCTCAGTGACTTCCTCAAATGTAGACGGTAAAGACTGAAAAAGTTTGACAACAAATAAATTGTAAATGGAAGTGCCGTCGTCATATAAATAATGGCAAGTACAGAATAAATTATCTGAAAAACTTTTTCTATAATTTTTGACTGCCTCAATATTTTTATCTCCACCTAATAACATTAAAAATATAGGAATTACAATATAGTTTACATTTATGAATAATCCTGCTTTTCATAAATGAATTCCAAAAATTTCTTCCTCTAAACTCAAATCTTGCTAATACATATGAAGCCGGTAAAGCCACTATAATAAGCAGAATTAGTGCAAGAGATGTCACAAATACTGAATTAAAGAGGCTTTTCTCCCATTTTTGCCTTCTGAAATGCATCTACAAAGTTTTGAATATAAAAATCCTTTAGGTAACTTCCAAGGACTTCCTACAAATTCTGAATTTTCTTTTAACGAAGCAATAAAAACCCAGGAAACTGGAACAATTATTGAAATTGCAAATGTTATTAACGCAGTATAAAACAAATATTTTTATATAACCTATTATCACTTTTACTTTTTGCTTTCCATGTCGCCCTCCTAGTATTCTAATATTTTCACGATTTGTTACTGCACTATTATACCCGATAAAGCAAAGAAAAGAAATACCATAACACCTATTGCCATTCCGTATCCATAACTCTGATTTGTATAAGCCTGTTTGTACATATAACTTAAAAAGACTTCAGTTGCTCCGTCAGATCCTCCATCTGTTAAAGGGAACTACAAGCAAAAACTCAAATTAATTGTGCTTATTATGAAAAAAGACAATGTTGCCCTTATATTAAGCCATACAAGTGGTAAAGTTATAGTAAAAGAATTTATTTATTTTTCCCTGCCCCATCAAGTTCCTCGACTTCATAAAGGCTATCCGGTATATTAGCCATTCCAGCCATATACATTTACCATATAATAACCTACTGCCTGCCATATCAAAGCCATGGCAATTGAATAGATGACTATGTTCTGATCCCCAAGCCACCCTGCTTTTTGGTCGCTTTCAATCCAACTATATGCAACATACTGTCAACCAATCCTCTTCCCGGATCATATATTGCTGAAAAATACCTGAAACAACTACTATGGATAATATATTTGGAATATAAAAATTATTCTAAAAATTACTTCCTCTTATTTTTTTCAGTTGTAAGAATTGCGACAAAAACACTGCTAAAATAAGAGTTACAATTGTAACAACAACAATCAGAAGTATAGTATTCTGAAAAGATCTGATAAATGCCTTGTCCTGAAAAAAAGACTTATAAAGTTATCAAACCCTACAAATTTCTCCTTTTTAGATAATGCACTCGTTTTAAAAAAGCGACATTCTGAATACCTGAAAAGTTGGAATAATTCTAAATAAAATATATAAAATCATAGCAGGAGTGCCAGTGAAAAATATAAATAAACTTTTTGAATATTTTTTTACTTTTTCATAATTTTTCCCACCTTAAAATTTTTATTAAAAAGCTGTCTGCAAAAAGAATTGAAAAATAGCTTAAAAATTATATCCACTTTGTGTTTTAATACATATTTTTTCCTTTTTGAAACAACTTATTGATTTTTAGATTGGAAAAAGGCTGTTTTAAAATTAAGAACTATTATTCCCTTCTAATTTTTAAACAGCCATTTTCATCTACAATATTTTATATTAATTCATTAAGTTAACTCTCAGTTTTTCCATCATTTCATTAACTTCCTTTTGCCATTGTTCAGGCGTTTTTGTACCGTTAACAACAGAATTGAAAGTTCCATACAATGTTCCTTTAAAATCAATACCTTCAACAGGTTTTGTAGTCGCAAATCCACCAACAAGTGCTTTTTGCTCCCATTTTTATAGATATCATAGAATATTCTGTTTTTCTTCACTCAATTTGTCATATGGATAATTGCTTATAGGTTGTACTGCATTATATTTTGCAAAAATTTCTGCTGCTTTGTCAGAATACAGAAAAGCTATAAATTCTTGTGCTTCTTTTACATTTTTAGCCGCTTTTGGAACCCATATCTGTTCAAAATAGCTTAATGCATATTTGTCTCCACCTTGTGCAAATGCAGGATAAGGTGCCATTCCCCATTTAAAATCTTTAGGTGTTGTTTTCAGCCATTTCTCCTACTATCCAGCTTCCATTAGGCATAAATAACGCTTTATCATCAAGTACAAAGTTTGCTGATTCTTTTTAAATCCTTCATTAGTAGCATTTGCAACAGTTGTAGGCTCTACATATTTAGCAATTTTTCCAAGTGTAGCAAAAACTTCTGTCATTTCAGGAGAATTCCATATTCCCTCTTTAAAGTTCATTGTATCTTTAAACAGCTGTTCTCCACCTTTTCCAGCTATAACTGAAGGTAAGAATGAATCCAGATATCCTGTTGTCGGATATGTAAATAATGAAATTTTCTTTTCCTTAGCTTTTTCAGCTAATGCAAACATTTCATCCCATGTTGCAGGAACCTGCCATCCATTTTTCAAACAGCGCCTTATTATAGAACAATCCTGTAGGACTATAGAACATAGGCATTAAATATACTTTACCATCTGAATATGGATTTGTAATTGTATTTCCTGTAAATCCATCCAATAATTTTTCTTTTACAGTTTTTTCTTCTCCTGGAACTTTCATGTCCATTACAGAAGTTAAATCTGCAAGTTCTTTTTCCTTGACAAAGTTTTCAGGAATTCCGTCTTTTCTTCCTGTTGCAAGCATAATTACATCAGGATAGTCTTCTGCCTGAAATTTTGCCGGAAGACTTGCTTCGATGTCCTTAGCCTGTGTAAGCTCAATTTTTTTACATTTGGATTTACTTTTTTGTATTCCTCAATTATTTCAGGCCACATTTTATCTCCATAACCTGATTCAAGAGCCGACATTTTTAATACAACTTCTTTTCCTCCTGAAGATGCTTCCTCTTTTTTTTCTTCTTTCTTCTCACCACATGCCATTAAAACGATTATACTCACTAATGACAGTAACAACAATTTGATTTTCATTGTTTTTCCTCCTAATAATGAAATTTTTCATTCTATATTTAAATTATAACTTATTTTTCAAAAACAAGAGGTAAAATAAGAATGATATTAATTTTTTTAAAAATTTTTAATATTTATTTTCACTCATGCACATCTTTATTTTTCTATTACTACCTTTTTCATTTCTTCCTTAGCTTTTGCCATATATTTTCTAGGGTCATTTGCTTCAGGATGTTCTATGAGATATTTTCTGAGCTCATCTGAAAATGGTATTTTTAATTCTGTTGCTATATTTACTTTTGTTATTCCCAAACTGATACATCTTCTTACGTCATCAAAACTGACTCCTGAAGCCCCGTGCAACACTAACGGTACTGATACTTTTGCTTCTTATTTCTGCAAGTCTTTCAAAATCCAGTTTTTGGTTCACTTTTATATAGACCATGTGCTGTTCCTATTGCAACTGCCAATGAATCTATTCCTGTTCTTTCCACATATTCAACTGCCGCATCAGGATTTGTATAGAAAGAGTCCTTTTCATCGACTACAAGATCATCCTCCTGTCCACCAAGTCTTCCTAACTCCGCTTCAACTGTTGCATCAAATCTGTGAGCGTATTCCACCACTTTTTTTACCAGTTCTATATTTTCCTCAAAAGGATGATGGGAAGCATCTATCATAACTGATTTTGTTCCCAGATCCACAGATTCTTTTATACTTTCAAATGTTTCATGATGATCCAGATGTATTGCAATCGGAATATTATATCTCTTTGAAGCTGTTTCCACTATAGCCTGTAAATAATCCCTCCCTCCATATTCAAAGGTTCCCGGTGTTCCTGCCAGTATGACAGGAGACCTCATTTCTGCGAGCTCCTTCGACAATTGTCTGAATAGTTTCCAAATAGTGAAAATTAAATGCCGGAACTGCAAATTTTTTTCTTTCTGTGCCCTTAAAAGCATTTCTCTAGTACTTACTATCATCACTTTTTAATTATAGACAAAATTACACTGCATAATTTGTCAATAATACCTCCTATCCTAATATGTTTTTATTATTTAAATGTATATTTATTTTTAAAAATCTATGAACCTTAAATTTTTAACCACTCTATTTACTTCTCCACTTGGAAAAGGATTATCTGTCGTATTTCCCAAGTACTGTGATTTAAAAGAAAGCATATGTCTGACCATAAATTAAGTAAATGAATAAGCTTGCAAGTTCTCTATTTTTTAATTTTTCCCCTGTCTGATTCATCAGGTTTAATAACTTTATAGGTACTTTCTTCTATTGAATTATTATTGCTGATATTATAGGCTATCAATTTATCGGCTGACTTATCCTCCGACATTTCTTCCAGCGACTCTTCATCGTATTTCATTGCATATTCATCCTGATTTACCAGCTCAAAAACTATTGTCTCTTCATTTACAATGGCTTTCAGTGCATGCCTGAATCCTAATGTTGTATTGTTTACAGAAACTACTTTTTCCTGCACTAAGTTCCATAATTTTTCAACGACAGTTCTTCTGCCAGTCCCTTCAAAAATTCCACTTCCTAATACTACAATTCTTTTTATGGTCTTCTTCTGCCAGTTTTTATTTCAGTATATTTCTCATTAAGTTCCTTTTTCTGCTATAGAAATTATTTTTCCATTTCGTTAATTACTTCCACCATTATTTTTACTGAATGATAATATTCCTGCCAGCGAAAGCATACAGCTGAAACTGTTTATCATTGCAAAATCCTTTATCATTTGATTTTTTCAGGCATTAGAAGAAGAAATATTTTTTTCATTTTCCTTCCGCCCTTTTTGCAAGAGCACCGTCCTTATTACATGTGATAAATAAATGATAGACTTCATCTATAATTTTTATCCGCTATATCTATAACTCCTGCACTTTCCGGTGAATCTCCCGATCTGGCAAAAAGATACAACTAATGTCTTCTATTTTTCATATAACTTAAAGGATTATTCAGAATATCTGTAGTTGCAATTGATTTAAATTCACCTGTTTCATTTTTATTAAGTAACGGCTCTAATATATTTCCTACATATTCAGATGTTCCTGCTCCTGTAAAAATAATTCTGTATTCTTCATTTAACCCTATTTTTGCTAAAAATCTGATAACTTTTTCCGAATCTTTTAAATATAGTCAATGTTTCCTTCCATAATTCCAGGTCATCTGCAATATCTCTTTTGCTGTGTTAAATGACTTCTTTTTCCTCTAATGTTTCCTTTATCTATTCCAAAAATTTTTCATATCCTTCCTCTTTTTCAATTTTTCATATTGGTACATACCATTTTTATATTATAATTATAATATGATTTTTATTTTGTCAATAACCTTTTTTAAAAATTTTATATTAATTTGTAGAATAAAACACATACAATCATTTAATCTTTTGATTATATGTGCTTTTTATTTATACCATCCAATTTAATTTCCTATTATTAGTGTCATTTGCACCTTTTATTCCTGCACTTTCTTTTTAATTCACTATATGTAAATTTCAAATTCTCAAGAGTCATCTGTAGGGCATATTCAGGTAAATATTTTTATTCCCTCCAGCATTATATTCCCGGCTTTTTGAAACTCCTCCACCAAATATAATTATTTCAGGATTGACAATATTAAGCAGAGTTCCTATTCCATGAGCCAGATTTTCACAAAATTCATCAACTATTCTTAATGCCACTTTATCTCCTTTTTCAGCCTCCTGAAATATAGTGGTAGGATTCCAGATTATCTAAATTATTATTTACCACTCATACAGGGAACTCTCTCCATTATTTTTCAAGAATTATTTTTGCTTCTCTCACTATACCTGTAGCAGAACAGTATGTTTCCAGGCGACCTTCAATCCGCATCCGCATTTGTGTCCTTTTCTCTTTATAACAATATGCCCAAATTCCCCTGCAGCTCCAGTCGCACCTGAGAGAATTTTTCCATCAATTATTATTCCTCTTTTAATACCTGTCCCTATGGCAATGGTAATACTGTTTTTATACCCTTTTCCTGCTCCATACAGTTTGCTCTCCTAAAAGCTATAACTTTTACATCATTACCTATTTTTTACTTTCTTTCCTGTTATTTCAGAAAATATCTTCTTAGCAGGAAAATCATTTCCCCATGAAAAATTTGTCAGCTATCTTTACAGTTGACTCATCCACAACAGGATAGGGTATTCCCACTCCTATACCTTCTATTTCTTCCGGTTTAACTTCTATTACCTCAGATATATATAGTTTTCCCAAATCCTCTTAATAGTAGTTTCTAGCACCTTTTTCTGAATCAGTTTTTATACTTTCCTGTACTAAAATATCTGCATTTTCATTTAAAATACCAATTTTTGTATTAGTTCCGCCAACGTCAACCCCGGCAAAATATCTCATTTACTATTCCTCCTAAGAAAACTTTCAAAATATAAATTATAACCTTAAAATGCCCAGTTTCCTTTTTCTAAATACAGGCTCCCTAGTTCCATCTTCATTTATTCCGTCTATATCCATTTCAGCATCTCCAATCATAAAGTCCACATGAGAAATTGAGCTGTTTACATGTGCCTTGTCAAGCTCTTCTTCACTCATATTTGAACCATTTAGAACATTTGTAGGATATGCAGCTCCTAAAAGCCAGATGGTTTTGCGAGCATTTTTCATCAAATAAAGTTTCATAATAAAAGCAGCCCTGAATTTGATATTGGTGAATCATTTGGAACAAGTGCAACTTCTCCTATTCTTCCTGATCCTTCATCTGTTTCAATCAGCTGTTTTAATATATCGTAACCTTTTTCTGCTTCAAAATCTACAACTTTTCCGTCTTTAAAAGTAAGTTTGAAAACCCATCAATTATATTTCCCTGATAAGACAGAGGCTTTTTATTGGAAACATATCCATCCACTCTGTATTTATCTCCTGCAGTAAATATTTCCTCTGTCGGCATGTTAGGCATAAAATCTGCACCTTTTTCATTTTTACTTCCTGCAGCTATCCATACGTGATTTTCAGGAAGTCCGACAACAAGGTCTGTCCCTTCCGCCTTGTAGTGAAGTGCCTTATAGGCTTTCTTATTAAGGTAATCTGCCTTTTCAGTTAATCTTCTGCTATGTTCCTTCCATGCTGCCACCGGATCTTTTTCATTAACTCTTATTGTTTCCAGTATTGCATCAAGAAGTTTTGCCTGTGCCTTTTCAACATCGCTTTCTTCAGGGAATACAAGTTTTGCCCATTCAGGTGAAGGATAACTTACAATAGTCCATGAATTTATGTCATTCATTACACGTGAACGGTAATATTTCAAAGCTTCTCCTCTATTTTTAGCATATGCTCCAAGTTTTTCCGCATCAATTCCTGAAAATAATTCAGGAGAACTGCTTAAAAATATGGATAAAAAAACTACATTATTATCTAAATAATCATTCATTTCATCTACAGTCCATTTCGGAATAGTTGAATATTCTTCAGTTGACTGGTATTCTGCATGCATACGTCTTAATTTATCGTCAGCAAGTTTTACATTTACATTACTTGCTCCCGCTTTTATATGCCTTTTTCTGTTACTTTTATAAACAAGTGGCAATGAATCTGTTGTACAGTTTATCCAGACTCTCTGTCCCCTTCTGAACATTCGCTCCTATTTTTTTATAATTACTTCAGCAAATTTATCCAGTTTTTTTCTTCAAAATTTTCTACATATTTCATTTGTTTTCCTACCTCTCCTGTTTTTATTATAAAAAAATAGTATAGCACAAATTATAAAAGATTTACATCTATTTTTAAATACTACTTTTTGCTGGTTCAGACTTTTTCAACCTGTAATCCCGGCATGTGTACATCTTCAGGATAGAATACAAGTACATCTCCTGCCTTTAATAGTACTCTGAATAGTTCAGGACCTTCATGTTTAAGAAAAGTCATTTTCTATAATTCTTTCTGTTTCTTTAAGATTATGAATATTATTAAATGCAATATATTCCTGTCCTTCAAGCATTATCTGAACATCAAAGGTATTTAAGATGGCTTTCCCATCCTCCCTGTTCTTCTGGTTTAGTATTATAATGATCTATATTCATTTTTATTTCTGTTCCTGGAATCTCGTATTTCCCAGGTTCATATGACTTCAAATCATTTTCTTTTGTAAATTTTTATACATTCATATATTTTTTTGCAAGACTTTTATTTTTGTAAATCATCATTTAAATTTGTAAAAATCATATTTTTCCTCTCTCTGTATCCATTTCTCATGCTATACAATATATTTAAATTTTTATTATTTCATTCCATTGACAAATCTCTGGGCAATTTCAAGAGGTCTTGTTATTGCACCACCTACTACTACTGCATAAGCTCCTAATTCAAGCATTTTTTTAGCCTGCTTAGGTTCATGTATTTTCCCTTCAGCTATTACAGGGATAGATAAATTTTTTACTAATTTTTCCACAAGAGCGAAATCAGGTCCATCAGATTTTTCACTGTATGGAGTATATCCGCTAAGAGTTGTTCCTACAAAGTCAACTCCCTGCCTTTTCGGCATTTACTCCTTCTTCAAATGTTGAAATATCTGCCATAAGTAAAATTTCCGGATATTTTTCCTTTATCTGTTTAATAAATTCATTTATTGTTTTTCCATCCACTCTTTCCCTTAAAGTACAGTCTAGAGCCACTATATCTGCTCCTGCTTCCATAAGTTCATCTATTTCCTTCATGGTAACAGTTATATGCTGTGGAAATCCTTCATATACTTTTTTTATAAGTCCTATTACAGGTAAATTAACCTTTTCCTTTATTCCTTTTACATCAAGTACACCATTTGTTCTTATTCCTGCTGCTCCCGCCTGTTCGGCAGCTAAAGCCATAAGTGGCATAAAACTTCCATTTTCTATATACAGAGGTTCTCCAGGTAATGCCTGGCAGGAAACTATCAATTTCCCTTTTATTTTTTTCAGTATTTCTTCTTTGTTCATTTCTATCCCCTTCACCTAGTAGTTTTTATTTCCTATTTAACCCCGCTATTTTTCCTTACTACAGCTTCTGCCGTATTATGTTTCATCTTCAGTGATTCATCTTTATTCTGGAGTGCATATCCTGTACACAGCACATCTATTATATATAACTGGGACATTTTTGCAATCAGTGATCCACCATCAATAAGAGTTTCCCTTCCGGCAGTCAGAAGAACATGGTTTGCCATCTGTGCCGCAGCTGATAAAATATGATTTGTAATTACTATTATTTTACTTTTATTCTTTTTAGCCACTGTTAATGTTTCCAAAATATCAGGTGTCTCTCCTGAAAGAGTTACTGCTATTACTACATCATTTTTCCCTGTAACTGCGGCACTCATTACCTGAAAATGGGTATCTGTATATAACAGTGCTATTTTCCCAAATCTTAGAAGCTTATTCTGAAGCTCCTGTACAGCCAATCCCGAAGATCCTACTCCATACAGAAACAGTCTTTTCTGCCTTTTGCAATCAGATTTATTGATTTATCAAGCTGTTTCCTGTCAATAAGCAGACTTCGTATTTGCAATTGTATTGTTTATATTTGCCTCGATATTGTCTATATAATCTTCATAAGTAGTTTTCAATCATAGGAAAATCTTCCTTGGCAATATTTATTTTTTAAATCCTGAAATCCATTAAATCCTATCTTTTTTTACAAATCTTACTATGGTTTGCTTCACCTACGTTGATTTTTTTCTTCCTATTTCCTGAAGTGACTGATAACTTATTTTTCCCCTTTTCTTCAAGTATATAGTCAGCCACCTTCTTTTTCCTGTTTTGCTCAAAGAGGGATAAAAATGACTCTATAATATTAATATATTTCATATAGTGTCCTCCTTCATAAATTTAGTTATATCCCTGTTTTTCCTCAAATTATTCATTTTTTATAAATGGAACATGAGGGCATGACAATAAGCCCCCATTAACCATTTATTCTTATTTTTACCCTTTTCAATAAGATCTTCTATTGTCTTATTTAATTTTTGAAGTTTTTTTCTTTTTACTGCTTCATCAGTTATAGGAAGCATAGGCAATCTTGGAACTCCTGTTTCAACCCCTCTTAAATGGAGGATATACTTACACGCTCCATACAATGATCCTACAGAAAGTAGACCTTTTATAATTTCATTTACTTCATTTTGTAATTCTCTTGCTTTATCAATTTCCTGGTTATTCATATATTCGTTAAGTTTCATAAACAGTTCAGGCATAACTCCATATGTTCCACCAATTCCAGCATCTGCTCCTATAGCTCTTCCTGCTACAAACTGTTCATCCGGACCGTTGAATACTAGGAAGTCTTTTTCCTCCCACTGCTTTAAACTGCTGTAATTCAAATGTGCTTTCTGATGAACATTTTATACCTATTACTTTTTCCTGTTTTGCCATTTCCTCAAATAAACTTATTGGCAAGTTAAATCCTGTTGTCTGTGGAATATGATATATTATGAACGGTAAATCTGTACTGTCTATCATTGCCTGCCAGTGTGCCTTTTACTGATGCAGGTGATAATCTATAATATACTGCAGGTATTGATGATACTGCATCTGCTCCCATTTTTGCCGCATGCTGTGCCAATCTTACACTTTCAGGTGTAGAATTTGCTCCAACATGAACAATAATTGTAAGTTCTTTTCCTACTTCTTCCATTACAGCTTCAACTACCTGTTTTCTTTCTTCTTCACTCTGAAGGACACCTTCTCCGGAACTTCCTCCAACATACAGTCCTTTTACTTTTTTATCTGCATAGTATCTTGCAAGTTTTTTTACTCTTTCCTTGTCTACATTTCCATTGTCATCATAGGCTGAATACATTGCCATAAAAATTCCTTTAAATTTTTCCAGATCTACTCTCATAATTCTGTCCTTTCATTTATTAGTCTATATTTAGTTTTTATTTTTATATTATCATATATTTTTCATTTTTATCCATTTTTATTTAAAAAAATTATACAATGCACCGAGAAGTCCTGCCTGATTTCCCTGCTGTGCCAGTTCTATACGGGTTTTTCTGAACATATCGCTTATCATGCCGTCATTTACTTCTTTTCTTATTTTTTCTTCAAGATACTCCTTCTGAGCCGTTATTCCTCCTCCGATAACAATAACTTCAGGATTAAGAAGATACATTATATTTCTTATTCCCGCAGAAAGATTTGATATCATTTCATTTATTGCCGCTATACAGATTTCATCTCCTTTTTTTGCAAGCTCAAATATATCAACTCCTGTTATTGCATCAGTTATTCCTTCTTTTTCTCTTTTTTTCCTTCTGAACCTTTTTCCACAAGATACTTGCTCGAAGCTATATTCTGAATATGGTTTCCATTTACATCCATATATCCTATTTCTCCTGCAGTATATCCAATTCCATTCAGAAGTTTCCCATCTAAAATTACAGAACCACCTATCCCTGTTCCTATTGTCAGGCATACCATGGATTTAGAACCTTTTCCGGCACCTCTCCAGTATTCTCCAAGTCCTGCACAATTTACATCATTTTCAACCTCGCATGGAAGTGAGAATTCCTTTTCCAGTTCCTTTTTTTATTTCGGTTCCTGTATATTTTTGGAATCGTAGGGACCTACAAAAGCTATCTTTTCCTTTTTCAGGGATTTAACTACACCTGCGGTTGATACACAAATTCCTTTTTATTTCATATCTTTTATATTCATCAAGAATACTTTCTCACAAGCTTTTTCACATCTGAAAGTATAAAATTTTTCTTTTTTTCAGTAACTTTAGTCGGAACTGTTCCATCTATGAATATTTCTCCCGTTTCACTAGAACACCATATTTTTATTGAAGTTCCTCCTATATCTACGCAGATATAATACATCATTTCACTTCCAATCTCTTTTTCAACTTTCTTATGATAAAAATTATAAAAATTATACATTACACTTGCAAATACCACCGGCATATAATTAAAATACATTGCATATCCCATATTAGGAAGACCTAGTTTAAAAGCCTATCAAAAGAATCATAACACTGACTGCATTAACTATAAGTGGCGGAATATAAAGTTTTGTAAACACTCTGTTTAAGAGGGAGGTTACTATTACAGAACCTGCCATAAACAAAATTCCGTAATAAAACCATCCTATCATCATTACCTTAATATTTTCCAGCATGATTCTATCCTTTCACTGCTCCCATTGTTACACCTTGAGTAAAGTAGTTCTGGAACATCAGGAATACTAATATCATAGGTAGTGAAGCCAGTAATGCCCCTGCCATAAGCAGTCCATAGTTCAATGAAAATTCAGCACTTTGAGCCATTGCCGCAACTCCTAAAGGTAAAGTTTTCATTGCTTCACTATTTGTAAATATCAACTGTGAAAAATAATCATTCCAGCTGGCAATAAATGTGAAAATTGCCAATGCACCTATACCAGGTTTTATAATAGGAAGTACTATGCTTATGAAATGTTTTCAGTTCATTACATCCATCTATTCTTGCTGACTCCAGAAGTTCATTCGGAACAGAATGTGAAAACTGTTTCATCAGAAATACTCCAAAAGGCCATCCAACAGCTGGCAATACAAGAGCTTTTGTAACTATCTATCCATCCCAGTTCTGTAATAAATTTTAAAAGCGGTATAAGTATAACCTGTTTTTGGCAGTGCCATTGCCGCAACAAATACTATAAATATAATTCCTGCACCTGGAAATTTTTTTCTTTGCCAGAGCATAACCTGCCAGTGATGCTGTAGTACACACTAATATAGTTGTTGAAAGAGCTATTATCACTGAGTTAAGGAACCATCTTAAAGTTAATGGTACTAACAGTTTGTCAAAGTTTTTCCAATGTAGGGTTTTTAACGGGAACCATTCAGGCGGTATGCTTTATTGCAACTTCCTGTATTTTTAAATGCCCCTGTCGCAATCCAGTAAAAAGGAAATATAAAAAAATATTGTCAATATTATTAATATAGTCATTGAAACAATTGAAAAACACCGATATCTTTTTCTTATTTTTCATTTTTCCTCCTCCTAGTCTATGTCTTTTCGATAAAAAAATTTAAACTGTAATATTGAAATTATTCCGATTATTATTGCAAGGATAATTCCCATTGCCGATGATACTCCAAATCTTCCTTCTGATATCGCAGTCTGATAAACAAGATACATTACAGTGGAAGTTGTGTGGTTTGGTCCCCCATGAGTAGAAGCTGTATCAGTGCGAAAAATCTGGAAACTGTTTATTGTTGTAACAACTACTATATATAGCGTTGTAGGCATTATTAGAGGCCATGTTACATTTTTAAATGCCTGCCACTTATTTGCACCATCTATTTCAGAAGCTTCTATAAGATCCTTTGGTACATTTCCTAAAGCTGCAACATACAATATAATTGGCTGTCCTACACTTGTAGTTATAAGAATTGCTATAATTGCAAATATTGCTGTTTTAGGATTCCCAAGCCAGTCAACAGGCCCTGATATAACATGCATTTTCTGGAAAACATAATTTAATATCCCAAATTTTGGATGGTAAATCCAGTTCCATACAACTGTTATGGAAACTACTGAAGATATTGCCGGGATATAGAAAATTCCTCTAAAAAATGATCTTACAACAGCATTTTTCTCATATATGACATATGCTACAAATATTGAAAATACAACCACTATCGGTAATGCAACAAATGTTATGAACACTGTATTCCATGCAGATTTTAGAAATATATCATTTTGAAATAAATTTATATAATGTTTAAAAACCTACAAAAACTTATATGACGTCCCCTGAATCTGTAGAGGGACAGATGTATACCCCTTTAACATGGGATATAAAAACAAAACTTAAAAAAGACCATTACAGGCAATATGAACAAGTATGCGCTGTAATCTACTTTTTCCAGTTCCATTTATACTTATCAATGGCTTTTTTTCCTTCATAGCCGTTTTCCTCCATCTCTTTCTCAATCTTTCAAAATCCATCTAATTTTTTTCATATTTTTCTAAAAATACTTTCAATTGAAATGAGGGCTTTTAACAGCCCCTCATCTTTCCATTTCAATTTCTTCAAATATGTTATTGTTATTTCAAAAAAATATTCTTTTATTTAAAATGAAGTCTGAAAAATAAATTTCTATTTAATTATTTAGCATCCTGTATTGTTTTTGTTTGCATCAGTAACAAATTTATCTAATCCTTCTTTAGGTTGAACTTGTCCGTTAAGAATAGATTGAACCATGTTAAACCATAATGGTCTCATTTGGATAAATCCGTCTATTGTGTTGTAGTATGGTCCATAGAATCCTACTAATGATTCAAGATATTTTATTTCAGCATCATCACCATATAATCCTGTTTTTCCTGTAGGTGAGAAGTTATTTGTTGCTTTTAATGATCTTTCTCCCCATACTGGGTCATTAACTATGAAATCTACAAATTTTTGTGCCGCTGCAACTTTTGCCGGGTCACCGTTATCAAATACTGCTGCTCCTGCAAGAAGGAATTCAAATTTAGCTTGTCCTGATTCGTTAGGGAATGGTAAGTATATTGGTTCTACGTCACCTTTTTCAATAGCTTCCTTATCTTGCCCTTTTAATCCTGGTGAATAAAGTATTGTCATTACAGATTTTCCAGTTCTGAATGCTTCAAGTGCATCTTTTGCTTCAGCTGAAACACCTTTTCCTAATAATCCTTCGTCATATGCTTTTTTAATCCAAGTTAAGCTTTTTACACCATTTTCATCGTTAATTGTATATTTTGTTATTCCTTCGTCAGTTATCCATGAATTATAAAGGTTTGAAACAAATGCTCTTGGCCCTTGGTCTCCTGCCTGACTCTTTGTATAGAATAATACAGGGTCGATAGAAGGATCTTTAGCTTTTGCCGCTTTTAAGAATTTTTCAAATTCTTCTACTGTCCAGTTTCTTCCTGGTTTGTTTAAAGGTAATAAATCAGTTATTCCCATTTTGTCAGTAAGTTTTTTGTTAACTGCCATTACAAATGGAGCAGTTCCTAATGGATACAAAGTAAACTTTATTATCAAAACTGCTTGCTGATAGTATTTCTTTTTGAATATTTTGAGTATCTATATCATTGAATGGTGCGAGAACTCCATTTTTGCCCATGCAATAATTCTTCCTGGTGCATCTATTACTACGTCAGGGTTTGATTTTTGCCTGAATAGCTGTTTCTATTTTTAGCAGGTCCCATCAGTAAACTCAATTTTTTTGATATTCAACCTTGATGTTTGGGTTTTTTTCCTCAAATGCTTTAATTAATGCCTTATCATATTCTTCAGGTGTTTTGAATTCACTATCGGAGGTAAAGTTTGGGAAAGACCAGTATTTTTATTGTAACCTTTTTGATTAGGATCCAATTTTGCTGCTTCTTTCTTCTCTCCTCCTCCACCACATGCTGTCAAACCGAAAAGCTAGTAATGTTCCGATTAAAATTTTTCTTCATAATTTTTTTACTCATTGCAATACCTCCAAAAAAATTTTTTATAATTATTCTCCGTTTTATGTTTAATATATTATACCCTATTTTTTTCGTTTTTGTAAATACATTTTTGATCGTTTTTTTATTTTTGAAAAATTCATAATATAAAAATAAAAAAATAAGGTTTCCTTATAAATACTATATTATATGGAACCTTATTTAAAAATTTATTAATTATTTTTTTATTATATATTACGAGTGTTTTTCCTAATATTTTTTTGAAAAAAACCTTTATTATAAATATTTATTTACCTTCTGAATAATTTCATCCTTTGTCATAAATCCCTGTCAATCTGTCTTCCAGTTTTACCATTTTTAAAACACAATTATTGTAGGAACACTTCTTATTTCATATTCCACTGCAAGATCACCTGACTGATCCACATCCACTTTGATTACTTTATAATCTGTTGTTTTTGCCACTTCTTCCAGAACCGGTTTCAGCATCTGACATGGACCGCACCATATAGCTGAAAAATCTACCAGTGTTATCCTATCTTCTGCCAGCATTTCATTCAGAAAAACCTTCACCGTTATAATTTATCAGTTCAGCTCATTTCCAATCTTCCTCCTATAAATTTCTCAACAAATTCTGTAAAACAGTAAAATTCATAGAAATACTGCCCTTTATAAGCAAATTTATTTAAATACTTCTCCTGCTTCCTTGTACCATAGCACTAAATCCAGTGCATCCATTCCTATACCTGAAAACTCCGAGTATTCCTTCATTTTTTCTTCTATTTCATAATATTTTTTTACTGTCATCGACTTTGGAACTTCATCTATTACATTCAATTCAGCCAGATTTCTTAAAAATATGTCTGTCAAGTATTGCTATTTCTTCTCCAAATCCTAAATTTCTTAGTACATGATTTGCTTCCTTCATTCCCATACCTTTTATATTTTTAAGAATCCATTCCCTCTTTTCAAATGTATTTCCCTGTCTTGAAAGAATTTTTCTTGGCTGAAGTTCTCCATCTTCAGTCATAAGTTCCCTCAATTCCACAAGATATCTTGATTTATTATTCTTGAATCTTACAATATTCAGATGTTCTGCAATTTCTTCCGCTTCCCCGCTGAAAAGCAGTCCATTTTCTACAAGCGCAGTAATTGCCTGCCATGCATTTTTCGCCTTTGACTGGGGTGTCAGTATACAGAATGCCACTTCTGCAAAAACTTCCCTTTCACTTCCCTTCCACGCTTTTTGTACCCTTTTATTGCCTTTTTCAACATCTTTTTTTATATTTTTTTATGTATTTTTTTACTATCTTATCATGTAATTCTTTATTTATTCTTTTTCTAATTTATTTCCTTTTTTTCAAAATATTTCCTCCCTGTTTTTCTTCAGCATTTAGAATTTTAAAGATATTAAAAGTTTTTTTATTCCAGATAAAAATTTTCCTATGACATCCAATGCCTCGTCAGTTTCCTTCAGAGGAGCCAAAAATCCAGTCATGGCATAAATTTTTCACCTATATACAGCTCCATTCTTGTTCCTATTGCAATATCAAACATATCACTTAATTTCATGCAGTCAGGATAGAAAAACTTCATTTGTTCCAAAAGGAGCATTATATCTCCCAGATTATCCATATTTCCATAGACAGGAGAAACAAGAGGTGATTTTAAATCTAAATTTCCGGCATATTGCTTTTCCAGCTTTTTATAAGACTTTGTACAGGAAGTAACGGATCTTTTTCCTCAAAATCCTTTTATTTCTTCATTTGTCATTGAAATATCAGGCCATGGAGACATCAGATACAGTCTTTTTTAGGAAATGGTGTTACATGATTATCCCTTGCTTCCTGAAGAAATGCCAATGTCTAATCCTCCACCTGCGGAATCTCCAAAAAGTAAAAATTTCATCTCCTATGTTTTTCAGTAACAGATTTATATGCCTTCATTAATACCTCATGAGTTTTATCAGCAGTATATTCAGGTGCCAGAGGATAATCTACAAAAGTTACTTTCAGAGTTATACTTTTTTACCATTCTTTCAACTATATTCTTGTGACTTCTTACAGCTCTTAAGACATAACCTCCACCATGAAGAAAAAAATCACATGTCTGTTTAAAGATTTCTTTCAGTCTTTACAGTTATTACCTGAAAGCTATCTATAAATTCTTCTTCTGTAATGAAATTCCTTCCTGAAAATTTTTTTCTGTTAAAAAAATCCGTATCTCTTCTTGGATTTTCCATGGCTTTTTTCATTTCCCCTTTTTGCATTTACCAGCTTTTGCCACAGGTACTGCCATATCTGATAATAAACTCATCCCTACACAGTTACTGAATTTTGCAACTGCTCTCCTTTCACTATTCTATCTTTTAGTATTATACCACATTTTTATAAAAACCTTCAATTTAATATTTCTTTCTATAATTTAATGCTTCCAGCAAATGTTCTGTCTTTATATTTTTTAGAACCTTTCAAGATCTGCTATTGTCCTCGATACTTTTAAAAATCTTATCATAAGCTCTTACTGATAATTTTCAGTTCATCAATTGCCCTCTCAAGCACTTTCTTTGTTTCACTGTCTATTTTACAGTATTCTGAAATTTGTTTTCCTGCTCATTTTCCCATTCAGAAAATCTTCATTAAATCTTTTTTTCTGAATCTCTCTTGCCTTTATAACCCTCTCCTTAACTGTTTCTGATGATTCTGATTCACATTCACTGAAAATCTCTTCCTTTTTCAATCTTCTCATTTCCACATATAAATCTATCCTGTCCAGCAGAGGACCTGAAAACTTTTTCTGATAATTTTTTATATCCCTTAAACTGTCCTTGCACTGGGGATCATCCTGGAAAAAACCTCCAGGAGTAGGATTTGATGCTGCAATCATTATATTATTTACCGGATAATTTACTATGAGATTTGCCCTTGAAATAGTTACACTCCCATCTTCCAGAGGCTGTCGCAATGTCTCAAGGGTTCTCGTTCCAAATTCTCCAAGCTCATCCATAAAAAATACACCATTTAATGCCAATGTTATTTCTCCAGCTCTTATAGCTCCTCCAACAAGTGCAGTCTGGGTTGCAGAATGATGTGGAGCCCTGAAAGGTCTTTCAGTAATTACAGGTTTATCAGGTGACAGCATTCCTGAAATACTGTATATTTTAGTAGTTTCTATTATTTCCTTTTCACTCATTTCAGGCAGTATCGTCACAAATCTTTTTGCCAGCATTGATTTCCCAGAACCTGGATCCCCCATCAGAAATATGTTATGACCTCCTGCCGCAGCTATTTCCATTGCCCTTTTAGCTAAAAACTGCCCCTTCACATCAGAAAAATCAACCACATTTTTTTCTTCTCTATTTCTTTTTACTTTTTCCCATTCTTTTTTTAAATTCATTTTTTCCTTCATACTTTTATGTAATTCATCTAAACTGATTTTTTCCATTTAAAAAAACTTACCGCTTCTTCTATTCTCGACACAGGAACTATTTCCACTCCTGAAATAAGGCATGCTTCATCATAATTTTCATATGGAATTATTACTCCTCTTATTCCTTTTTTTCTTTTTGCAAGGATTGTTGCATTTATAGCACCTTTTACAGACTTAACCTCTCCATTTAGTGATATTTCCCCAATATCAGATAATTTTTTAAAGTTTTCTATATTTCTTATTTTTCCCTATATTTGACAATATTCCTAAAAATTCCCCAAATCAAAGCTGCTTCCTTTTTTTCTTTATATCAGCAGGTGACAGATTGACAAGAACTCTTTTTCACTGGAAAGTCAAGTCCTATATTCTTAAAAACAGCTCTTATTCTCTCTTTACTTTCAAGTATTGCAAGGTCTCCCATTCCTACAATATTAAAAAAACTGGTAATCCATTTTGAAATATCTGTTTCTATTTCCACAATATATGATTCTATCCCCAAATAACCGCAACTATATACACTTATAGCCATATTTTCCCCCATTCATTTTTTCATTTTTAATTTTGTATTAATTATTATACTGTAACATTTTTTAACTATCTTTTTCAACTGTATTCAATTAAAAGTAACCACAAAGTAGTTTTTTTAAGTTTGAAATGATATATTCTTATTGAAGAAAAAAACTAAGGAAGAGATGAGAAAAAAATGAAAAGCATTAAAAAAATCTATGTTAATTTTATCTGTAATGACAGTGATAGGAGGTTAGGATTTTTCTGCAACAGCTAAAAAAACACAGGAAAAAGAGTTGTAAAAAAACCTGTTGTGAAAAAAGTTGTAACTGAAAGTTATACTTGTGGTGCTGATACTATAAAAGTTTCATATCCTACAACTAAAACTGCTAGAGTTGTTGACGGTTCAGGTAAAAGTATACAACTTAAGATCAGCAAAATCTGCAAGTGGTGCTAGATATACATCAAAAGGGAGGCGACATAGAATTTTTCACAAGTGGAAATGATGCCCTATTTACAGGACCTTCAGGTATCGAAACTTCATGTGTAAAAAAATAGGTGAAACGAACTCTAAAATAGTTTAATAATAAAATAATCTCTAAAATTTATCATATATCAGAAATTTCTGTTTCCAGAGTAAAAATATTTTCTGAAACAGATTTTTTATATACTGAAAAAAGAAAAAAACATGACTAAAAACTATTAAAGTCTTTAAAAGTCATGCTTTTTATTAAATATTCAGTTATTGTCAGCTATTTTTCCTATTCTTCATCCTCATCATCAAAATCAGAATTTTTATCCACTTTCACTGGTCTTATGCTTCCAATAATAAAAGATAAGGCTAAGTATCCATTGGACTATAGTTCCTGCCATAAATCCAAACAGATCGTAAACCCATGAAATAATTCTGGGAACTGTTATACTTTCCTGATAATGTTCCACTCTGATAAGAAATAAAAATAAAATGTTGTTACTGCAAACCACACTATTCCAATTAATAAAGCTTTTGCCAAGATATATGAAGTTTCTTCATTTAAAATTTTCTCCTTTCAATTTTTATCTTTAACACTAGGCATTATTTTTGTTTTACAAGCTTTTGCCAATATTCCATTTAAAAAAATTCTTTTGTATCATCGTAAGAATATTTTTTTAGCCAGCTCAACTGCTTCATTTATAGCTATTTCATATCCTACTTTTTTTATTATAATTTCATAAAAGGATATTTTTCAGAAGAACTTTTTCAAGTGTTCCCAGTCTTTCATATGTCCATCCGTCAAGTATTTCCTTTATTTTTCCACAAGAATATCTTCATTTGCAATTATATCATTAACATAAGATGTTAAAAAAATTCAATATGTTCTTCCTTTTTTTATCTTATTTTTCCTTAATTGTTTCTTCTATTCTCTTTTCTACATTATTATCAGTCAGTTCCTTTTTCAAAGAGAGTTTAAAAATTTCTTCCCGAATTTCTCTACGTGTCATTAATTTTCTCCTTCTTCTTGAACGGAATTTTTTTCCTCTAAAACTGTTTCAGAAACATTTTTCCTTAACATTTACAGGCTCTTCAATTATTTTTTTCTCAACAATTGTTTCACCTAATACTTTTTTCAGATTTACCTTGCTTTTTCTTAACAGTAATTCCTGTAGAATTAAATACATGCTCAGAAAGCTTTTTCCTGTATTTTTTTGTCAACTTTATCCTTTAAATTATCCACATTGTATGTATCAACAACTGCTTTCAATAACTACTGCTTTTTCCACTAGGATAAGATTTTTATCTTGGAATTTTTTTATAATTTCCTGTGAAGCAAGAAAATCTTTTTGCAACTTCATTTATTGTTTTTTTATAGTAACTTCTATTTCTCCACTTTTATTTTTAACTTTTCTGTTATTAGAATATTTAGTAAGTTTATGTATGTAGGATAGAAGAAATATTACAAGATAGATAATTGCCAGAAGTCCAAGAACTATTTTTACTTTTGTACTTCCAAGGTCAACCATGCTATCCACCATTGTTAAATAATTTGTTCTCATTAGCAAGTCTGATATACTGGCAAAAGCCACTCCGGCAAATCCAAGTATAACAGACAATCTAGCGAGAAGACCTAATAAAGCTATCATAAATCACTCCTCTTATTTTTCTTCAGCAACATTATTGTTTTCAGGTAATTTTTTTAGGCTGTGTTTCCTGTTCAGGTACATCTTTTACAACCTTCTGGATAAATACATTTACCTCCTGAACTTTTAATCCCGTCATTTCAGTTATTGCTTTAACTACTTTTGTCTGAATTTCACCTGCCAGAGCTGGAAGCTGATATCCCAATTTTGCAATAATGTATAAATCAAGTGTACATTCTGTTTCTCCAACTTCTACTTCTATTCCTTTTCCTCCACCTGAAGATACACTTTGAAAAAATTTAGTTATTTCATTTTTTGAAGAACTTCCAACTAAACTGTGTACCCCGTCAATTTCAGTTATTACAGATTCTGCAATTGTTGCTACAACTTCCTGTGATATACTTACATTTCCTAATTCATTCATGCTGTTACCTCCTAATTTGCTTTCTTATTTTTATTTATTTAAAGTATCCTTAAAAATGTGTTTCTATAAAGTTTGTATATATTGTTCCCTTTTTAAAATCTTCATTGTCAAGAACTCTTAAATGGAAAGGAATTGTTGTATCTACCCCTTCAATCAGAAATTCCTTTAAAGCCCTTTTTCATTCTCTGAATAGCTTCTTCCCTTGTTTTTCCCTTTACTATAAGCTTAGCTATCATTGAGTCGTAGTATGGCGGAATATCATAATTCTGGTAAGAATGTGAATCCACTCTTACTCCTATTCCTCCTGACGGTATATATTTTCTCAAGAGTTCCACTTGAAGGAAGGAATCCATTTTCTGAATCTTCAGCATTTATTCTGCATTCAATTGCATGGCCTGTTATATTTATATCCTTCTGAGAAAAACTCAATTTTTCTCCGGCAGCTACTTTTATCTGCTCTTTTATAAGATCTACTCCTGTTATTTCTTCACTTATTGTATGCTCAACCTGTATTCTTGTATTCATTTCCATAAAGTAGAAATTCATATTTTTATCAACAAGGAATTCCAAAGTTCCAACACTGTCGTATCCTATTCCCTTTGTAAGTTTTGCCGCAAATTTTCCCATTTTTTCTCTTGTTTTTGCATCTATTCCTGCTGATGGAGCTTCTTCTATCAATTTCTGATGTCTTCTCTGAATGGAACAGTCTCTTTCTCCAAGGTGAACTGCATTTCCAAACTTATCTCCTATAACCTGTATTTCAACGTGTCTAGGTTCTTCAACATATTTTTCAATATATACATCAGGATTTCCAAAAGCCGCTTTTGCTTCATTCTGTGCCGCAATATAGTTTTCTACAAGTTCTTTTTCATCGTGGGCAATTCTCATTCCTTTTCCACCACCACCGGCAGTAGCTTTTATCATAACAGGATAAGTTATCCATTTTGCAACCTTCTTGAGCTTCTTCAACATTAGGAACTATACCATCTGATCCTTTTGTTATAGGTACTTTATGCTTGATTGCAGTTTCCCTTGCTGTTGCCTTGTCTCCCATCATATTTATAAGCTCAGGACTAGGCCCTATAAATACTATATTATTTTGTGCACATATTTTTGCAAATGATGCATTTTCTGCTAAAAAAATCCATATCCTGGATGTATAGCTTCACTTTTTGTAATAAGTGCCGCTGAAATTATATTAGGTATTTTCAAATATGAGTCTGCACTGCTTGCAGAACCTATACAGATTGCTTCATCTGCCAATGTTACATGTAAGGAATCCTTATCAGCTTCTGAATAGACAGCAACTGTTGCTATTCCAAGTTCCCTTGCCGCCCTTATAATTCTTACTGCTATTTCCCCTCTATTTGCTATCAATATTTTTAAACATGAATCCTCCCAAACTTTTTCTTCATCTTTTTAAAAATAATTTATATTTTTTACATTTTGATTTAAATTTTTTTACAGTACTTCAATTATAAATAAAGGCTTTGCAAAAGTCAACCGCTGCCTGATCTGACACTAAAAATTTCCTTTAAAAACACCATTTACAGGTGACTTTTGACATCTGTTTCCACACCTATGGTAGTTATTTTACCTAATTTCATCCCTTTCTGTACCGGCATACCTTTTTTTCAAGATTTGCAAGTTTTATTTCACCAACATTCTGTGATTTTACAACTTCTTCTTTTACAGTATCAATTTTTTTGCTCTTCTTTTTTTCAGCTTTAATTTCTGTCCTTATATTTTTCTACATGAGGTTCTTCAGAATTTTTTTATAGTAAGTTTTACTTTTCCCATATCTTACTTTTTATTTCATGCATTTCTTCCTTTTTCAACACTTTCATTAATTCTTTAATATCTCTAAGTTCCATCTGTCCTCCTTCGAGTTTCATTAATCTTTTATTCTATTAATTTTACCACATAGAAGACTTTTTTTCAATCTAACGAATCTTTATTTTTTTATACCTACCAGACCCGCTAATTTCCTCATAAATTTTTCTGGATAAATTCACATTGTATTTACTGCTCAGCTTTATAATTTCTTTTTTTCTATCTGTGACCATTGCAAGTAAAACTTTATTTTCTCCCCTATTTTTCCAGAATGAGTTTTTTTAGCTCAACTATATTTTTCCCTGCTTTCATCATCAATTAAAACATATAAATTCAGAAATTTATTTTCATCTAATTCATCAAGGGCATTTATATGGCTCAGTACTACTGAATATCTGTTTCCTTCCTGATTCAGATGCCCCTCCACCATAGCTATCCCATCTTCAAATATTTTATATCCAAATTTTATGAAAATCCCTAGGAAAAACATATAATTTCCACTGTTCCTGTAAAATCTTCCAGTTCAAATTTCACCATAGGTTCTCCGGAATTTTTTTGCTACAAGTTTATTTAAATTTTTTTCATAATTCCGATTAACCGTATTTTTTTGTAAATTTTTCCTATTTTTTTCTTCTATTTCTCGATCTTTCAAGGTCAGAAATCTTCATATGTTCTATCATTTCCAGAAGTGCCTTTTTTTGAAGACAGAGGATGTGCAGAAACATATATGCCCTAAATATTCCTTTTTCATATTTCAGCATTAAATTCTGCGGAAATTCTTCTGTTTTTCGTCAAACTGAATTCCCTTATCCTTTCACTTTTCCCTCCAAAAAGAATTAATTGAAGATCCTCCTCGGCTTCATATTTTTTTGTAGCCCATTCTAAAGTTTTGTCAATTGACAGAAATTTTTCCTGCCTGTTACCTGGAAATTTATCCAGACTTCCTGAAAGTACAAGAGATTCAAGCTGTTTCCTATTTAGCCCATACTGCTTCATTCTATATACAAAATCTTCATAGGATACAAAAGGTTCCCTTCTTTCCTCCATAATATCCATGACAAAATTTCTTCCTATTCCTTTAATTGCCGTCAGACCAAATCTTATGCCGTTTCCTTCCACTTTAAATTCCGCATCAGAAAGACTTACATCCGGTACCAGAATCTCAATATCCTTTTCCCTCGCTTCATTTATAAAGAGGGAAAGCCTGTCAATATTATACATTTCAGTAGACATGACTGCCGCCATAAATTCTACAGGATAATTTGCCTTAAAATAAGCAGTCCAGTAAACTATAAGTGCATATGCCGCTGAATGTGACTTGTTAAATCCATATCCACCAAATTTGTCAATTAAATCATAAATTTCATTTGCCTTTTTTTCAGCAATTCCTTTTTCCACTGATTTTCTTACAAACTTTTCCCTGTTCTGTTCTATTATTTGAGGAATTTTTTTCCCAATTGCCCTTCTCAGTTCATCAGCTTCCCCTAAGGAATAGTCTGCCATTTTACTCACTATTTTCATTACCTGTTCCTGATAGAGTATAACCCCATAAGTTTCTTCCAGAATCTCCTTCAGGGAATCATGTGGATATTTTATTTCCTTATCCTTATTTTTTTGAAGCTATAAAATCATCCACCATTCCACTTTGAAGAGGCCTCGGACGATAAAGGGAAAGTAATGCAGTTATATCATCAAACTTTTTCTATTTTTTTAACCTCTTCATAAGCTGTCTTATTCCATGCGACTCGCATTGAAATATTCCCAGGGTATCTGCCTTTGAAAGAAGCTTGTAAGCCTTTTCATTATCAAGCTCTATGGATCCGAGGTTTATTCTTTTGTTTGTAGTTTTTTCAATATTTTCTACTGTTTTCCTCAAAATTGTAAGGTTTTTCAGTCCCAAGAAAAATCAATCTTTAAAATCCCAAGATCTTCAAGCTCCTTCATTTGATACTGGGTAGAAGGAACCGCTGTCTTTCCATCAGAATAAGTTGGTATTTCATCATCCAGTACTTTCTTTTGAAATTACCATTCCAGCAGCGTGGACTGAAGCATGACGTACCCTTCCCTCAATTTTCCTGGAATAGTCTATCATCGTTTTTACTTCATTGTCTTCATTGTAAAGATTTCTCAAAACTTCAATATTGTTAAGGGAATCTTCTAAATCCATGTTAAATGGTATATTTTTGCCACCATATCCACTTTTTTTCAGGTTTTATATTAAGAACCCTTCCAACATCTCTTATTGCAGCCCTCGCCTTTTAGTGTACCAAAGGTTATTATATGTGCCACATGCTGTGAACCATACTTTTTAAGAACATATTCAATGACAATTTCCCTCTGTTCCTGATCAAAATCTATATCTATATCCGGCATTGAAATTCTTTCAGGATTTAAAAATCTTTCAAAAATCAGATTATACTTTAAGGGATCTATTTCTGTTATATCAAGAACATAAAAAACAAGACTTCCAGCGGCAGAACCCCTTCCAGGACCTACAAATACTCCAGCATTTTTCGCAAATCTTATAAAATCCCAGACAATTATAAAATAACCGTTATATCCCATATTATTTATTATCTGAAGTTCATATTCCAGTCTTTCGATTACCTGTTTAAAAGCCATTATCTTCCAGTTCTTTCTTTATCTTTTTTCATTTTTCCTCTGTTACATTGTCAGCATTTTTTCTTCAATATGTTTTTCCCATATACTTTAAAAGCTGCACCTTCATATACCAGCTTTCTTATATACTGTTCCTCACTTGTTCCTTCTGGAAGTTCATATTTTGGAAACTTGAAAAGTTATCAAACTCAAAAATCAACATTACAATTTTTCTACAACATAATTAATATTTTTCAATTCCTTTATCAAATAACTCATCTTCAAAAATTTAAAAAAATTTCTGTTTCATCTGATTATAGGATTTCAAATACAGATCATCATACAGTATTTCATAACGGTCTGCTTCTATCCTGTTTCCTTCTTTTATGGAAGAAAGTATTTTTCTGAAGTATTGCTTCTCCGTTTTCAGGATAATAGACGTCGTTATTTATTATATAATTTATTCCTGTTTCCCTTATCATTTCAAATAGTGATTTTTCTTACTGTTTCAAGCCTCATGGCAGCAGGCACTTCAATATAAAAAAATTTTTCCATGAAATCCTTATGCAGTTTCATTGCAACTTTTTTTGCTTCAGGATATTTATACCGGCTTAACCCATCAACAATTTCACCGTGTATTCCTCCCGATAAAATAAATAAATCTGAACTGTATTCCAGCAGTTCTTCATATTTTATTTTATTTTCTTCTTCTGTTAAAACGGCTGTATGAAATTGAAGATAGCTTACATAAATTCCTGTATCCATTTTTTATTTTTTTGCCAGAAGAGTCAGTGAATACTCACCTTCCGATATTATTCCATCTAGAAATACTTCCAGCCCGATAATAGGGTTTTATTCCGATTTCTTACACTTTTTATAAAAATTCTATTACTCCAAACATTGCAGTATCCGTTATTGCAAGAGTGTCTATGCCCAGCTTTCCAGCTTTTTCTATGTATTCTTCTATTTTTCCCTACTCCTTCAAGAAGGAATATTCCGTATGCAGCTTTTAAGTGTGCTATTTTCTTTTCCATTGCACCACCTGTTTTTTTATAAAATGTCTTTTTATTATATGATAGATTCCTTCATCATCATTTGATAAAGTTATCCTGTCTTCCGTAAATTCCTTTTTAAGATCTTCTGAAGCATTTCCCATAAGATATCCATATTTTACCAGTTTAAGCATGTCAAAATCATTCCACTGGTCTCCAAAGGTCATAACTTCGTCTTCTGAAAATCCGTATTTATTCATCAGTTCCTTTACAGCTTTTCCTTTACTCACACCTTTATTCAGCACTTCCAGATATGTAGGCTGTGAAAAAACAAAAATTGACTGAGGTAATTCCTTTTCAAGTTCTTCCTTCAATTTTACAAAGCTTTTTCATTTTCTCCAAGAAAAAGTGCCTTTGTGGAAGTTTTTCCAATAAATTCATCAAAATTAACAAGAACATATTTAAGCCCTGTCTTTTCAGCATATGCTTTTCCTTCAGAAGTTTCATTTTCCACATAAAGCTTATCATCTGAGTAAAGATTTAAGTGTATTCCTGTTTCCCTTGATACTTCAATTACCCTTTTTACTGTTTCAGCTGTAACAGGATTTTTCATAAAAGTGTTTCCGATGTGGAAGGATCCACAATTTTTCCTCCATTGTATGTTATAACAGGAGTTGTTATCCCCAGCTGTTTTCAGGTATGGAAGTGCCGCGGCGTACATTCTACCCGTTGAAATAAATATTTTCACTCCATTTTTATCAAGTTCTATTAATTTTTTTCCTTTAATTTATCTGACATTGTATGGTCACTTTCTCAAAAGAGTTCCCATCCATATCCATAAATATAGCTTTTTATTTTCATTCCAGCCATCCTTCCATTTAAATTTCTCCTAAATTTTTTTCATTATGAAAAAAATCAATAAATCCATATTCGTATCTTTCCTGCGAATTTTTTTCGTAACTATTTTTTTCAGAATTGTATTTCTTTCCATGTGCATTACTTCCTGAGTTTTTATATTCATTTATAATTTCATCAAAACTGTAAAATTCTTCCAGATCTTTTTCAAGACTGTTTAGAAACTTGCTTTTCTCCATAATTGTCAAGCATTATAAAAAAATCAGTATATGTTTTCATATCTCTTTTATTTCTCCATATTTTTTTCAAGTAATTTTTTTAAATTTTTTTCAGTATCTTCCAAATTCTTTTAAAAATTCTTTTTTTCCTTTTTCCTTCACAAGAAAGTTTTTCACTCCATAAAGCATATCCATGTTTTTAGTATTAACAGCAATTTTTATATTTTTCTGCCATTATATTTTTCATATTTTTGCACTTTTTCCTTCTGATAAAAGAATCTTTTTAATCTTAGCAAATGGAAAAAAATTCATTCTGAAGATTTTCCGTACTCTCTTGGTGAAAAATACATTTTTCTTCATTTATCCACATTAAAATTTCTGTAATTGGTAAAAATATTTCAAGAATATAGTTTTAATACTGATATTTTTCTTTTCTGCATGGAAAATCAGTACTTTCCGTTTTATCTTCCAGTTCCTGCTGTCCACTTCCTGTATTTAATATTTCCAGTTTTTTCCCTTATTTAAAATTTTCATATATTCTAAAAATATATTCTGTAAAAATATCTTCCTGATTATCTGTTCCAGATAAATATTCTGAATATCTTACAGGAAGTTTTTTCCAGAGCTTCAGAAAAAAATATTCTGATATTTCCTTCTTTAAAAGTTCCTTTTTTTCTTTTTCTGCTGAAATTCCGGATCTATCAGTTCTTCATCCAGTACCGCCAGTTTTTATATACTTATCAATGGCTTCCTGCGTTTCAATTTTGCACATGTCGTGCAAATTTCTATTCTCATTCGTTTTCACAAGATTTATAAAATCTATTGTACTGTAAAGATATCCCTTTATTTTTTTCCTTCATTTTTACTCAGTAATATTTATGATCCAGTAAAAACATAAAAAAATATCATTTATATTCTTTTTTTCTGGCTTTCTTCAATGTTATTTTCTTCCAGTAAAACTTTTTATTGGCAAAAAAATACTTCCTTATACCACTTTGTCGCACCTTCTTTTAAAGTAAATTCCTTATTTCTTCTTTTTACTTAAAAGATTAGTATAGCTTTCTATTTCTTCACGTAAATACTTATATTTTATTGGTTCTGACAATATTATCTCTTCGATTCCAGTTTCTTTTTCAAAAACATATGTTCACGGTAAATTACTTTATCCTTTGTATCTTTAGTAGGTAAAAATTCTTCAACTTCAGCTTCAATTGAGGCAAAATTCAAAAATTTAGCTACAGAAACCCTGTGATTTCCATCATATACATAATAGTCATCTTTTTATTTTATAGAGAATAACAGGTGGTAGCATAGTTTCCGCCATGTATGCTGTGTAAATACTTATCCATCTTTGTTTTTACAATATTATTTTTAGGAACAAAAATTTTTTTATCAAAAATACGAATATTTTTTTCAACACTTCCAACTATTTTTCCCTAATGGAATTTCCTTTATGCCCCAAATTTACACTGTTATAGGCATTCTCTTCCTTCTGTACTTCAGCAAAGGATTTCAGATTTTCCTGTTTTTTAAAAATTCAATCCCAGAATTCTCTGGATGGTTTCAAAAAATTTTTTTATAAAGCAGACTGTGCCTCTGAAAAATACATTAAATTTCTGCTATCCATTTTTCCTCCAATTATTTATTTTTCAATCGTAAATACTCTATATCCAAAAGTGTTAGACACAACTGTTTCTTCCACTTCCGTATCCTGATAATTCATGAAATTTGACAAATGTATATGACCATGTATCCAAAGTTTAGGCTTAAAATATTTTTATAACTTTCATGAAATACCTTAAATCCATTATGGACTCCGTCATTTACATCATGAATCCCTTCAACAGGTGCATGAGTTAAAACTATGTCTACTCCCTTCATAAGAAAAAAAATATGTTCTTTAATATTTTTTTAATTTCATCTGTTTTTTTCTGTATACTGATGTTCCTTAAATGAATAAACCTTACATCCATCAAGCCCAAGTATTCTCAATCCCTTATACTTTTATACATTTTACCATCTATAACCTTTGCAAATTCTATTGGATAATCCCTATTGTATACATGGTTTCCATTTACACATATAAGATCCTTATTCAGTGTAGAAACCAGATAATCAAGATAATAGTTTGAAACATCTCCAGCAGACATTATAAAATCAATATCTCCAAACTTTTCCTTAAGGAATTTTTTTCCTCCATATTTCTTAAGATTTCAATATCACTTACACATAGAAATTTATATTTCCTTTTTTTCATTATGCATCTATCTTCCCCTATTTCCAATCAAAATTTCTGTAGATAAATTTTTACTAGTTTGTTTTGTCAGATACACCTCAATTAAATATTTTTTTATATCTCAAATTATTTACCTCTTTCTATTTTTTTGCAATTTCCTTTAGATTTTCTACAAAATAGTCAATTTCTTCAATTGTCGTATCCTTTCCGATACTTATTCTAAAAAGAACTTCCCAATTCCTCACTATTTAATCCCATTTCCCTTTAAGACATGATGAATCTTCATGAGCTCCAGACATACATGCTGAACCGCCACTCACACATATTCCCCTCAAATCAAGTGCAATTAAAAGAGTCTGTACATCACAGCCCTTTCAGACATAAATTTGTAATTGTTTTTTTAATCTATGTGATTTTTCTCCATTAATTTTTACATCTTCTATTTCATTTTTAAGACGTCTTTCCAGATATTCGTGTATCTCTTCTTCTGTTGCCTCTATTCTCTCCATATTTTTCATATGCTTCTTCCATTGCAGCTCCCAGTCCTAAAAATTCCCTGAATATTTTCTGTTCCAGCCCTTCTGTTTCTTTCCTGAGAACCACCCCATATCTCCTTTTTCAATCTGAAACTTTTTATCAATATACACAAAACCTGTTCCCTTCGGTCCATAAAATTTATGTGCCGTCACAGTCATTGCACTCTATCTTTCAGATCCTTTGGAAATATCTTTTCCTTACACATTGCCTGAACTGCATCTGTGTGAAATATTATATCTGTGTTTTTCCAGTATTTGTCCTATTTCTTCTATTGGCTGTTTCACTCCTGTTTCATTATTTGCATACATTATTGACACAATTACAGTGTCTTTTCTTATTGAATTTTTTTCAGCTGTTCAAGGTTTATAACACCATTTTCATCAACATCTATATATGTCACTTCATATCCTTCATTCTCAAGCTGCTGACACGTCTTTTAAAAACAGTTGAGTGTTCTATCTTTGAAGTTATAATATGCTTTCCCTTATAATCATAGGCATTTAATGCTCCCCTTATTACAAGGTTATTTCCTTCAGCCCCTCCCGATGTAAATATAATTTCCTTGCTTTCCACTCCGATATATCCTGCAATCATACTTCTAGTTTTTTTCTATTGCCGCCCTTGCTTTTTGACCAAGTTTATGGGTTGAAGACGGATTACCATAATTTTTCACTGTATGACTCCATCATTTTTTTCCAAAAACATCTGAAGATATCTTTGTGGATGCCGCATTATCCAGATAAACTAATTTCAATATTCTTCTCCTTTAAAAAAAGTTGCCTCAAATGAGATTATCTCATTGAGACAACCTATTGTAAATACTAAATTACTCTTATAACGGATATTTCTGTCATTTTAAACAGAAACACTATTATAAATCAATAACTATAGATTTAATCTTAGTCATACTCTCAATACTGTATTTTATACCTTGTACTCCTACTCCTGAACCTTTTATTCCTAAAAATGGAAAATTATCAGGACCTCTTTGAGTTTTATTATTTATTTGAACTGTTCCAACTTCCAGTTTCCCTGCTATATCAAAAGCCTGAACTATATTTTTTTAGTAAATACCGATGTCTGTAGTCCCATATTCGGAACCGTTACATATTTCAATAGCTTCATCCAGAGATTTTTATTCTTATTAATGGTAAAACTGGGCCAAAAGGTTCTTCCCATGCTATTCTCATATCAAGTGTCACATGATCAAACAGCACAGGCCATAGAAGATTTTTTTCCCTCTTTATTTGAGTTAATGCTTTTGCACCTTTTTCCTGTGCATCTTCTATAAGTCCTTCTATAAAATCTGCCGCCCTGTTATCTATTAATGGAGTAATATCCGCATTATCAAACGGATTTCCTACAGTAAGCTTTTCAACTTCAGCTTTTATCAGTTCAGCCAGCTTATCTGCAACACTTTCCATTACAAGAACTCTCTTTATTGCAGTACATCTCTGTCCTGAATAGCTGAATGCTCCACTTACTATATCCTTTGCCGCCTTTTCAAGATCAGCATCATCTGAAACTATTGCTCCGTCTTTTCCTCCCAATTCAAGCAATATAGGACGCATTCCCGCAAGCTCTCCTATTCTCTTTCCAACTGGAGTACTTCCTGTAAAGTTTATAAAATCAACTAATGGATGGGCAATCAGATAATCTCCTATTTCAGAACCTTTTCCTGTTACTGTATTTATAACTCCTGCAGGTATACCTGCCTCATGAAACGCCTTTACAAGTAACAGCCCACTAATAGCTCCCTGTGTAGGTGGCTTAAATAAAACTACATTCCCTCCTATCAATGCCGGAGCTATTTTTGATGCAGAAAGGTTTACCGGATAGTTGAAAGGTGCTATTGCAAGTACAAGTCCCATAGGTTCCTTTCTCACCATTGCCACTTTTCTTTTTACTTGCGGCTTCAAAACTTCCACCTTCTACAATTTCTCCCACAGATCTAAGTCCTTCTTCAGCTGAATATCTTATAAGATCTGCTGTTCTTACAACTTCACTAATTGCAGCCTTTATTCCTTTTGAAACTTCTTTTGCAAGTACAGTCCCTATTATTTCCTTGTCTCTTTCTAAAATTTCTGCAGCTTTATACAAATATTTTTGCTCTTTCAACTACAGCCAGACTTCTCCAATCACCAAGGGCAATTTTTAGCTGTTTCCATTGCATAGTCAACTTCTTCCCTTGTCATTGACGGAACACTTCCAAGCTCTTCATCATTGATTGGTGAATATTTTTTTATTTCTTTTTCTGATTCCTTCCATTCCCCATTTACTAAATTTTTTATATTTCATATAATTTCCTCCTATTACATCTTTTTCCAGCGTTAGTTTCTATTTTAGTTTCTATTTCTCTCTTTCATTTAACCATTTCAGTATTTCATCATAAATTTCGTACTTATTGATTTCATTTAATGACTCATGTCTCCCATTTTTTTATTTTTCCAGTACATTTATGCGTCTTTTCTTTTTTTCAAAAATTTCAAGTATTTTTAGTAACATATTCTGTATTTACAGCTTTTATCTTCTGTTCCCGTAAATTACTAGCATATTCGCATCTTTTCTTACTTTTTTTATAACTTTCTGTTAATAAATCCCATCATTCCCAAAATCCCATTAAACACTCCCCGGTGATATAGGATATCCACAAAACTCACTTTCTACATATTTATTTACTTCATTTTCATCCCTCGTAAGCCAGTCAAATTTTTGTCTGATTAGGTTTAAAATAATCATTATATTTCTTAAATTCCTTATTCATAAAGGACTTTTTCTTAAAAAAATAAAAGTTTTTTTCCAGTCCTGTTAACATTTTTCCCAAGAAAACTGATAACTTTTTTTCTGAAGAGGAAATCCTGATAAAATAAAATACTTGTAATTATTTTCCAATAACCCATTTCATTGCTATCAATGACCCCATACTATGTCCAAATATAGTAGTATTTTTCCGCTTTTTATTCCTTTTAGGCATAAGTTCATTTTTGAAAAAGATTTATGTCCTCAAAAACTGCTTTTTATTCCCTTTTTACCAAATTCACATACTTCTGAAGTTTTCAGTTCCCCATGGCCTCTAATTTCAGGTACAAAAACATTGTATCCATTTGCAGATAGAAATTTCCCAAATTCTTCGTATCTGTCTATTGGCTCAGTTACTCCATGAAATATTATAATATTATTTTTAAAATTTTTTTCTCCACGTTCAGATTCAAAAACAGATAAGGTACTTTTAATCCTTCAAATCCTTCAAAATATTTTTCTTTCCATCGTATTTCCTCATATATTAATTTACGTTTTTTATATTTTTCCGGGATAACGCATTCTCCCTTTTTTTATTTTTCCACACACTAGGTGGATAATCTATCAATTAAATTAATTTCTTTCTACTTTTTTTAAATTCTTTTATAAACTCATCTATTGAAAGAACATTTCCTTCCATTGACAGTTCTTTAGCCAGTTCACTTATATATGGCTGTTTTATCTTACTTTTTTTAAGTACTTCTTCATTCCAGAAAATTTTCCCTTTTGTCTCCATCTTCTATTATTTTTTTATTCGCCATAACTATAACTCTGTCAAAATTATTAACAACAAACTCCATGTCATGTGTAATTGTAATTATTGTTTTTTCCTCTTTTCTGAAAGTTTCTTTATTAAATTATTTAAAATTTTTCATTCCTTTCATATCCTGGCCTGCAGTTGGTTCATCCATAATGATGACATCTGTATCCATAGCTATAATTGAGCAATAGTAACAAATTTTCTTACTGAATAGGGCAGATTATAAGGGATTTTTCCTTTGCAGATGCATTTAATTCTGTCAGTTCCAGAGCAGTTTCAATTAAATTTTTTCCTTTCATTTTCAGAATATCCTATTTTTCGGTCCAAATTCTATTTCATCATATACATTATTATGAAAAAAATCTGATCCATAGGATTTTTGAAACACGTATCCTACCTTCCTGCTCATTTTAGCAACAGTGTAGTCCTTTGTATTCCATCCATCAATGACAATTTCCCTGAAGTAGGCTTCAAAAGTCCATTTAACATTTTTCACAGCTGTTGTTTTTTTCCTGCACCATTCTGACCTACTATTGCTACTTTCTCCCCTTTTTTTCTATATTAAGGGAAATATTATCAATGGCAACAGTTCCATCAGGATAAGCAAAACTCACATCATTTATATTTACAAAACTCATTTTTTTCCTCCTCCTGACAGGTATTTTTCTTCTATTTTTAGAATCTTCTGCCAAAAAAATTTTTTTGTGCAAAAACTTCCACTGCCTTTTCTTTTTGTTATTGGAATTTCCTCAAACTGAACTTTACCTTTATCCATTAATCTATAAGCAAGAGCTGCATATTGTGGAATTCCAATTTCCTTTTTCCATCAATATTTTATTTTTTTAATACATCTTCTGTATTTCCTGATAAAATCATTTCCCCTTCATCAAGTACCATAACTTTTTCAGCATACTCAGCTATCAGTTCCAGTTTATGTTCCACAAGTATAATGGTTTTTTTCCTTCTTTTTAAGTATATCAATTATTTCAAATATTTCTTCTGTTCCTTTTGGATCCAACTGGGAAGTTGGCTCATCAATTACCATAATTTCGGGATCCATGGCAATTATTGAAGCAAGTGCAACCTTCTGCCCTTGACCACCAGAAAGTTCATAAGGATTTTTTTATCCCTTAATTCCTCTATATGAAGCAATTTAAGTGTTTCCTCAACTCTTTTTCTTATATATTCTGCGTCTAAAAGCCAGATTTTCAAGCCCAAAAGCAATTTCTTCAAAAAAACAGTTTCCTTTAACTCCACTTATTTGAGTAAAAGGATTCTGAAAAACAAATCCCTACCTTCTGTACAATTTCCTTTGCAGAATAATCTTTCAATTCCTTGCCTTCTAAAGTTATTCTCCTTTGAGTTCCCCTTATAAAAAAATCAGGAACAAATCTTCTTAATACATTGCAAAGAGTTGTTTTTCCACTACCATTTTTCCAATAACAGCCCAAAAATTCACCCTTTTTTTATATCCAGATTTATATTTTTCAATATTTCCCTATCTTCCAACGGATATTTATAACTTACATCTTCCAATTTAAAAATAACACATAAACCCTCCAGATAATACATAGAATTAAGAAAATCACAAGAAGAATCTTTATCTTTTTTTATCATTTTCAGTTTCTTTTTATGTCATCCAATATTGTTCTTTTTTTCTCCAATTGAAAAATCCTCTAGCTTCCAGCGTGATAGCTTTTTTTCTTCAGTATTGACTATTGAAGACAGTACCAACGGTATAAAAAAACTGGAATTAATGCCTTTGCCCTTACCAGAATATTCCTTCTGTTTCAACTCCTCTAGCTTTTTGTGAATTCATTATTACATTGGACTGTTTTGTCATTTCAGGTATCATTTGTAATGACAATAATAGGATGAATGCCACTTTTTGGATTAAGTCCCTTTTTTTCCAGTGCAATGGTAAAACTCTTTAGCAGGAGTTATCAAAATCAATAAAAGTCAATATTGATACAAACGCTGTTATTCTTGAAGTTAAAATTACTGCTTTAAAAAGTCCTTCCTTATAAACTGAAATAATTCCTATTTTAAATAAAACTTCTCCAGAAGGTAAAAAAATATACTTTGAACAATAAAAATAGCCAGTAAAAGCCAAAAACAGACTAAAAAAAATAGTCTTTTTTTACATAAGTTTTCAAACTAATTCCAAAACAAACTGCAATTACTCCACAAATAATGGCCATACAATAATTATAAATATAATTTGAAACTATAAATAAAGACAAAAAGCAAAGCCAGACTTATAAATAATTTTGTTATTGGATAAAGTTTTTTTCATATCATTTTTTGTCATATGATTAATTCTCCTGTTTTTTTGCAAGATACTTGTATAATATTACAATACTGATATGAAATAATCACTCAGTATTGTAACATTATATTTTTTTCAGAATTAAAATTAACAATATTAACTTTCTCTATTAAAAGTCGCCATATTAAATATTCCTAATTTAAATATTTTTTTGTCAGATTTTTATAGTTTTTCCCCATACTTAAATTTAATTAAATATCTAGCTGACATAGCTTTTTTATTATAGCCATAGCAACTATAGCCGTTATAATTTTATCTGTTGTTTCAGTAATAAGATTTGTGCTGAAGACTGCATTCCATATATTACTTCCTGTTGCAAGGAAAAAGGCTGTTATTCCGGCTGTGGCATTTCCAGTATTTCCACCATAAACATATACTATTATAGGTGCAGATACTAATATCGCAATTGCTACAAGAGAAAATGCACACAAAATAGTCTTAATAATTATATTCTTAAATTTAAATCTTGCAAGAATACCCATACAAAGAGCCATGATTATGGAAACTGGCATAAATGCAAAATATTCAGGAGAAAAACTTCCCGTAATCAAACTAGTTATAACTGCTGTTGTTATCCCAATCCATGGACCTGCAATTAAACTGATAAAAAAACAGTTCCAATAGAATCTAAAAAAATATTGGGAGCTGTAATACTTTCACAATACCAAATCCTGTAAAAATTTATAGCAACTGCCACCGGTATTAGTAGAATTGCCATCAAAGAAAAAAATCTTCCTTAATACTTTTTCATTACTGAACCTCCTAAAAATTATTATATATCAATAAGTAAAAACTACTTATATTAATATCATGTTTTTCTATTATAAAAGTAATTCTTTTTCCAAATTTTTCATATCTAATATTAAATTACACACTATCTTTCAACTTTCGCTAATATTTCCATATAAATATATCCTTATTATAACATTTTTACATACAATTTTATAGATAATATTTAAAAAAATCTATTTTTTTAATTTCTAATAAAATGCTATAAAAAAACATAATAATTAACTAATTATACCAAATAAGCAAGAAAAAAATGAAGAGGAAAAATTGAAGAGAAAAAGTATTCATGTATGAGTAGTCCACTAATCACATACTCTGTCACTGTATATTAAAAACTACCGTATAAAAAAAAATGGCGTCCCCGGTTGGACTCGAACCAACGACCCTCTGGTTAACAGCCAGATGCTCTAACCGACTGAGCCACGGAGACACAATTTGAAAAGTTTGGCGACGACCGATTTTCCCTGGAACTTAATCCAAGTATCTTAGGCGCAGGCAGACTTAACTTCCGGGTTCGGAATGTGACCGGGTGTATCCCTGCCGCTATAATCACCAAACATTCTTGTATTGCCATTTAAGTAAAAGGGCAATGAGAAATAAATAGTATAAGCAAAAGAGTCTTGAAGTAAGCCTACGCATTATTAGTACCGGTCAGCTGAACATGTCACCATGCTTTGCACCCCCGGCCCTATCACCGCCTGTTCTCGGCGGATGCTTGAAAGAACATTCATCTCAGGGTGGGCTTCCCGCTTAGATGCTTTCAGCGGTTATCCCTTCCGGACGTGACTACCCGGCCGTGCCACTGGCGTGACAACCGGTACATCATTGGTCCGTCCATCCCGGTCCTCTCGTACTAAGGACAGATCCCTTCAATATTCTGACGCCTGCAGTGGATAGGGACCGAACTGTCTCACGACGTTCTGAACCCAGCTCGCGTGCCTCTTTAATGGGCGAACAGCCCAACCCTTGGGACCTTCTCCAGCCCCAGGATGAGACGAGCCGACATCGAGGTGCCAAACACTTCCGTCGATATGGACTCTTGGGAAGTATCAGCCTGTTATCCCCGGGGTAGCTTTTATCCGTTGAGCGACGGCCTTTCCATTCAGAACCGCCGGATCACTAACTCCCACTTTCGTGCCTGCTCGACCCGTCAGTCTCGCAGTCAAGCTCCCTTATGCGTTTGCACTCTCCGGCTGATTTCCATCCAGCCTGAGGGAACCTTTGAACGCCTCCGTTACTCTTTTGGAGGCGACCGCCCCAGTCAAACTGCCCACCTAGCACTGTCTCCCATCTCTTGAGATTAGAATCCCAACAATGCGTGGCTGGTATTCCAACAGCGGCTCCAATACAGCTGACGCCATATCTTCTTAGCCTCCCAGCTATCCTATACACACATTGCCGAAACCCAATGCCAGGCTACAGTAAAGCTCCACGGGGTCTTTCCGTCCTACTGCAGGTAACCGGTATCTTCACCGGCATTACAACTTCACCAGGTCTCCGGCCAAGACAGCTCCCAAATCATTTCACCATTCGTGCAGGTCGGAACTTACCCGACAAGGAATTTCGCTACCTTAGGACCGTTATAGTTACGGCCGCCGTTCACCGGGGCTTCAATTCGAATCTCTCAATCCTCCTCTTAACCTTCCGGCACTGGGCAGGTGTCAGCCCATATACGTCGCCTTCCGGCTTAGCATAGACCTGTGTTTTTGGTAAACAGTTGCTTGGGACTCTTCACTGCGGCCCGCTTCCCCTCCGGGTGTCTCCCCCTTCAGGTAGCACGGGCACCCCTTCTCCCTAAGTTACGGGGCCATTTTGCAGAGTTCCTTAGCCAGAGTTGTCCTGTCGGCCTTAAGTTTCTCACTCTGTCCACCTGTGTCGGTTTACAGTACGGGCGCTGCTTCCCTAAATAGAAGTTTTTCCCGGCAGTGTAGGATCTGCGGCTTATGCCATATGGCACTTACCCGTCAGGCCTCACGTTTAAACATACGGATTTGCCTATATGTCCACGCTTCACCCTTAGAAAGGCTATTCCGTCAGCCTTCCCGCATACCTTCCTGCGTCACTCCATCTCTCAGTCAGTACACAGCGGTACAGGAATATTAACCTGTTTTCCATTCGCCTTCGCAGCTCTGCTTATGCTTAGGTCCCGACTCCCCCAGGGCGGACAAACCTTCCCCTGGAAACCTTGGACTTCCGGCCGGAGGGATTCTCGCCCTCCTTCTCGCTACTCATTCCTGCATTCTCACTTCTGATACCTCCAACATCCCTTACAGGACACCTTCTACGGCCTACAGAACGCTCTCCTACCAAACGTGTATACCACGCTTCCCGCGGCTTCGGTTCATGTCTTAGCCCCGTTATATCTTCGGCGCAGATACTCTCGACCAGTGAGCTATTACGCACTCTTTCAAGGTATGGCTGCTTCTAAGCCAACCTCCTGGTTGTCTGTGAATATCCACCTCCTTTCCCACTTAGACATGATTTGGGACCTTAGCCGGCGGTCGGGCTGTTCCCCTCTCGTCCACGGACCTTGTCATCCGTAGACTCACTCCCTGGTAAACAATATACGGTATTCGCAGTTTGCTTGACTTCGGTAAGCTATACGCCCCCTAGGCCATACAGTGCTCTACCCCCGCATATCTTCAACCAAGGCTGCACCTAAATGCATTTCGGAGAGAACGAGCTATCTCCTAGTTCGATTGGCTTTTCACCCCTAGACCTATCTCATCTCCCAACTTTTCAACGGCGGTGAGTTCGGCCCTCCACTGAGTCTTACCTCAGCTTCAGCCTGGACAGGCCTAGATCACTAGGTTTCGCGTCTATGACATGCGACTCGTCGCCCTATTAAGACTCGGTTTCCCTTCGGCTCCGCTTACACTTAACCTCGCCACACATCATAACTCGCAGGATGATTAACCAAAATCCACGCAGTCACCCCTAAGGGCTCCTACCGCTTGTAAGCACACGGTTTCAAATTCTATTTCACTCCCTTGCTCAGGGTTCTTTTCACCTTTCCCTCACGGTACTCTCCTCTATCGGTCGGCGGAAGTATTTAGCCTTACGTGATATGGTCCACGCTGATTCACACCGGATTCCTCGTGTCCGATGCTACTCGGGATTACATACAAGCCGTCATGACTTTACGCTATACAGGACTCTCACCTCCTACGGTCCGGCTTTCCAGCCGCGTTCCGCTTACATCATGACCAACTCGACCTTATGGCATCAGTCCAGTATGTTCCCTCTACCCCCGTATATGCAACGCCACCAGCTTTAACACATATACGGTTTAGGGCTCCCTCCCCGTTCGCTCGCCGCTACTCAGGGAATCGTTTTTTTACTTTCTTCTCCTCCGGCTACTTAGATGTTTCAGTTCGCCGGCTTACCTCTCTCGCGCATACCCTCCAGGTATGCAGGTTCTCCCATTCGGATATCCCGGCATCACAGGTCCTGTGCACCTCCTCCGGGCTTTTCGCAGCTTAGCACGTCCTTCTTCGGCTCCCGCCGCCTAGGCATCCTCCGTGTGCCCTTACTCAGCTTCTCTTCTCTAACTTAAGTTTCCTTCAGTTGTAACTCTTTTACCTACTATTCATTTCCCATTGTCCTTCTTTTTTTAAATAAACTTTATTGGTGGAGATAAGCGGGTTCGAACCGCTGACCTCTGCCTTGCAAGGGCAGCGCTCTCCCAACTGAGCTATATCCCCATATAAAGACTTCCTAGTCATAACTTCCTGGTGGGCATGACTGGACTCGAACCAGTGACCCCTGCGTTATCAGCACAGTGCTCTAACCACCTGAGCTACACGCCCTCAGACTTAGACATATAGAGGAAGATCCGACTCGCATCCGTCTCTCCCTAGAAAGGAGGTGATCCATCCGCACCTTCCGGTACGGATACCTTGTTACGACTTCACCCCAATCACTATCCACACCTTAGGTACCTTCCTCCAAAGTTAGACCAGTAACTTCAGGTGCAGACAACTCTCGTGGTGTGACGGGCGGTGTGTACAAGACCCGAGAACGTATTCACCGCGGCATTGCTGATCCGCGATTACTAGCGATTCCAACTTCATGAAGTCGAGTTGCAGACTTCAATCCGAACTTCGAACTGCTTTCAAGATTCGCTCCGCGTCACCGCCTCGCTCCTCTCTGTACAGCCCATTGTAGCACGTGTGTAGCCCAGATCATAAGGGGCATGATGACTTGACGTCATCCCCACCTTCCTCCTGCTCTTCGCAGGCAGTCTTGCTAGAGTCCCCAACTTAATGATGGTAACTAGCAACAGGGGTTGCGCTCGTTGCGGGACTTAACCCAACATCTCACGACACGAGCTGTCGACAGCCATGCACCACCTGTCTCCGCGTTCCCGAAGGCACCGCCCATCCTCATGGGCGTTCGCGGGATGTCAAGATCTGGTAAGGTTCCTCGCGTTGCGTCGAATTAAACCACATGCTCCACCGCTTGTGCGGGTCCCCGTCAATTCCTTTGAGTTTCAGCCTTGCGGCCGTACTCCCCAGGCGGATTACTTATCGCATTCGCTTCGGCACAGACAGTCTTCCTGCCCACACCCAGTAATCATCGTTTACGGCCGGGACTACCAGGGTATCTAATCCTGTTCGCTCCCCGGCTTTCGCACTTCAGCGTCAGTTACCGTCCAGTGAACTATCTTCATCATCGGCATTCCTGCACATATCTACGAATTTCACCTCTACTCGTGCAGTTCCGTCCACCTCTCCGGTACTCCAGCCTATCAGTTTCAAAGGCAGGCCTGCGGTTGAGCCGCAGGTTTTCACCCCTGACTTGACAGGCCGCCTAGATGCCCTTTATGCCCAATAATTCCGGATAACGCTCGCGACATACGTATTACCGCGGCTGCTGGCACGTATTTAGCCGTCGCTTCTTCTGCAGGTACCGTCACTTTCTTCTTCCCTGCTGAAAGCACTTTACAATCCGAAAACCGTCTTCGTGCACACAGAATTGCTGGATCAGGGTTGCCCCCATTGTCCAATATTCCCCACTGCTGCCTCCCGTAGGAGTAAGGGCCGTATCTCAGTCCCCTTGTGGCCGTCCACCCTCTCAGGCCGGCTACCTATCTTCGCCTTGGTGGGCCGTTACCCCTCCAACTAGCTAATAGGACGCAAGGCTCTCCGCAGGCGTCTCCTTTCATCACGTAAAGCTATGCGGCTCCATGACCTTATCCGGTCTTGTCAGCAGTTTCCTGCTGTTATCCCGGTCCCTGCAGGTAAGTCCCTTACGCGTTACTCACCCGTCCGCCATGGTTACCATGGTGCAAGCACCACTTCCCCATCGACTTGCATGTGTTAAGCATTCTGTCAGCGTTCATCCTGAGCCAGGATCAAACTCTTCATTCAACTATTTCTTTTTCACCTTGTTATTTTTTTATCTCATATCTATCGATGCTTTTTCCGTCTTTTTTTTTCTTCCTCTATCATATATGTCTTCCATTGTCCTCTCAACCACTCCCGCAGTTGACAAAAAAATTATTCTATCAAATTTTACCCCCTCTTGTCAATAACTTTTTTTCAATTTTTTTATAAATAACAGTTATCGTCATTTTGAATCTCATTATTTTTAAAGAGATAGAACATTGTCAAATAATTTTGAATTTTTTTATTTTTTTATTGGAATGATGCTTAATCATTCTCCTTTTGTTGAAATAGCATCTACTTTATAATTTTTCTTCTATTTTCTGTGAGTACATCCCTTTTATTTTTTTAGTTCATAATATGCTGCACAGCCTATCATTGCGGCATTATCTGTACAGTATTCCAATTTTTGGGAAGATAACTTTTTACATTTTTCTTTTTCAGATATTTCCTTGAATTTCTCCCTTAATCTTCCATTTGCAGAGACTCCTCCAGAAACTAATATTGTATTAACTTTCATATTTTTCATCACTTTTCAGTACTTTTTCACTTAATACTTCTGATACTATTTCCTGAAGCGATTTAGCCACATTTTTCTTTTCGATATTGTATTACCTTTCATCTTTTTCATTATTTACATAATTTGTTATATAGGTTTTTATCCCGCTGAAACTGAAATTATATTCTTCAACTTTAGGCTTTTTTTATTTGCAGTATATCTTTTCCATTTCTTGGAAAGCCTGTCTATTTCAGGTCCTCCCTGGATATGGCAACCCGAGAACACGTGCTATTTTTATCATATGTTTCCCCTACTGCATCGTCTAAAGTTTCTCCCTAACAATGTTATTTTTTTATTTCTTTTGTCAATTTCATCTATATAGTATAAGTTTGTATGTCCCCCTGAAACAACAAGAGAAACTGCCGGCAATTCTACATCATTTTTCAATAAAAGTTGAAAATATGTGACCATTTATATGATTTATCGGCAACAAAGGAATTTTATTTGCCCAACTGAGGGATTTTGCAAACATTAATCCTACAAGTAAAGAACCTATCAGTCCAGGGAGTATTTGTAACTGCTATATAATCAATATCATCTAAACTGCATTTTGCCTGTTTCATAGCTTCTGTAAAAACTGGCATTATATTTTTCTATATGATGTCTGGAGGCTATTTCAGGAACTACCCTCCATATTCCCTATGTATATCAATCTGTGTAGAAATGACATTACTTAATACATTTTTTCCCATTTTCAACTACTGCCACTGAAGTTTCATCACATGAAGTTTCAAATGCCAGTATTTTTTTATGCTTTCCATATTTTTTTCTCCTTACTTCTCTTTTTCCATATTTTTTTCCATAATTTTCTTAAACACATAATCCACACTTATATTTTTTTCATACAATCTTCATATTTTTGGAAATTTATCATCCCCATATAATGAATGCGGTGGACAATCAGGATTATTCAGCAAATGTGTCTTTTTTTCAAAAGAGAATAATTTAGGATCAGTAGGTCCGAAAAAAATACAAATGTTTCACTTCCAACAGCTCTTGCTATGTGAAAAGGTCCCGAGTCATTAACTATAGCTATTTTAGAATATTTTTAGAATTATACCGCTTTCCTTGAAGGATATTTTTCCCACATAAATCTGTTATTCTACCTTCTTCATCAGCTTTTCACAACTCCAAAATCTTCTTTTTCCTCCTATTACAAATATTTTTACTATTTGTATTTTTGAAGTATTTTTTTAGACAGTTCATCATAAAAAGGCCATTTTTTTAGTAAACTTTGATGCTCCAGGAGCCAATACAAAAATAATCTACATTTTTTTAAATCGTATTTTTTTACAAATTCCTCTTCTTTTTCCTTTGTCTATGTAAAATTCTAAAGCGTCACCTTTTTCCTGATTCTATATTGTTTCTATCAAAAGTACAGGTTAAGTTTTTTTCAGTGCAGTAAAATAGCTTTCTACAATAGTGCAATCTGCATTATATGTTATCATCCTAGCTTTTACAAGTAATGTCTTCCACCATTTTCTTTTCTTATATCTTAAATATTCCGTCTTACTTTCTGATAAACTTTTTCCTATTATTCTTGATAAAATTTTTGGAATGAAGATCTATAACAAAATCATATTTTTTTCTTTTTTTCAAATTTTTCTATTACTTCATTTATATATTTTTTTATCCTTGCTCTTTTTTTCTGTCAAATAATATTAAATTTCTAATTTCCGGATTTAGCGAAACCGCTTCTGAAAAAAACCTTCATAAACTATAAAAATCTATTTCTGAATCCGGGTATTTTTTTCTTTTATTTTTTTCTTATTACAGGAGTTGTTAAAAGAACATCTCCAAAAGAACTAAACCTAATTATCAATATTTTTCATTTATTTTCCTCGTCAATTAATTTTTTTCAAACTTAATTTATAAAACTATGATTTACAAAAAAATTTGCTTTAACCTTTATCTTTTTATTTCCTTAAGTTTTCAATTTTTGCATCCATTCTACCATTTTTAAGTGCCCTTAAATACCATTTTTGAGCTAATCCCATATCATTGAAATCCTGCTGATATAATTGTGCTAAAAGGTACATTGCTCTGCTTTCGTTTAAATTTGACGCCTTTTCATACCATTCTGCCGCTTTTTCTTTGTCTTTTTCCACCTTTTTATTTTTATCATAAAAAAATTCCTAAATTTAACATGGATTCTACGTTTCCCTGATTTGCTCCAATTAAGTACCATTTCTCTGCTTCTTCATAATTCTTTTTTTATATTCTTCTGCTTTTTCCAATTAGGTTTATTCTGTCAACAGCACCCTAATTCATAAAAGCTTTTTTTATCAATTTTTTTCTGCCTCTTCATATTTCTTTTTCATTATGATATTTTTTTCTGATAAAGCTCAGCATTCCAAAAAAATCATTCTTTTCAGAAAGTTTAATCAGTAATTTTCTCGCTTTCCTCTGGATTTCCTTCTCTCTCATATAGCAGGGCCAGACTATTTATAGCTCCTCTGTTATCATTTTGAACACCTTTTTTTATACCATTTTTCCGCTTCTTTATAATCCCCTTTTTTCGTAAATATTTCCAAGTCTTGATAAAGGAATCATATAATTTTTTTCCCAATGCTTTTTTATACCATTTTTTTCTGCTTCTTCATAATCTTTTTCTTCTTCATAAAGTTGCCCTAAATCATACATTGAAGAAACTTCTCCACGTTCAGCCGCATTTTCCAGCCATTTTTTTGTATTTTTCAGCATCAAATTTATCCATATAATATTCAGCAAGATAAGCTGCCGCCAGTCTTTTTATGTTTTTCTATTTTTTTCCAGATACGTCTTTTGCTTTTTTCAGGATTTGAAAATAACATCTTCTGAGCTTCATTAAAAATTATTTCCACATCTGATTTTTTTCAAGATTTTTTTATCCTGTTCCAGTATTTTTTTATCTGCTATTTCGCCTTTATTTTCATTCTTTAAAATTTCCTTAATGTCAGATAATCTATCTGCCGCTTTTTATTATTCCATAATCCTTAAGTTTTTGTAAACAGTTCTTCAGCCTTTACGTATTCTCCCTTTCTTATATACAGTTTTCCCCAGTTCATACATATAAGCTGTTCTTTTTCTGATTTGAAAGTACCAGAAGTTTTCCCTCTTTTTCGCATCATTCCTTTCAATATTGTAAATTTCTGTCAATCTTTCTGTCGCCTGCAACTCTCCCTGTTTTTTTCTGATTGGAGAAACCATTTTTTTCCGCTTCACTGTAATTCTTTTTTTAACATGTAAATTTTACCTAGTTCGTACATTGCCTTTGTAAATCCCAGCTTTACAGCCTTCTGCATTTTTTCAAGTGCCATATCTGTTTTTCCTTCAACAAGATCACCCATACCGAGATAATAAACAGCTTCACCTCTATAATCCTGAATTCTTTCAAACAATGGCTTTTGCCTGTGCATAGGAATCTTTCATTTTTCTCTTTTGCTTCCAGTAAAATTTTTATCGATTTCCGCATCACTCAGCTTTTTTCTTCCTCTATTTTTTGCAATTTCATCTTCAACCTGTGGTTCTTTTTACAACTTTCTGCGATTGCTTTAACCTGACTCTTTTTCTATTTCTTTATAAACTATCGTTCCCCACAAGAAAGATAAAGCTGGCTACAACCAGGGAAGTTGCTATAAATGTATCCCTTTTCCTGTCCCACTCTCTTTTTATTTTTTTCTGTTTCAGACATTTGCCTCAATCCTTTTTCATTAGCATTATTTCTATTTAGTCTCTAATATTATTAACCATTAAAATTTTCATAATCTTTTTGAAACCTGCGTTGCAGTTATCTATTTTTTTCTATAGATTTATATTTTTTTAAATGTATATATTAATTTATATCCTAAAAGAGCACTCTAAGTCAAGCATTTTTTCAGTTAAAAAAATTATTATTAAAAAAACTGCCTTCAAACAGATATAATCTGAAAAAAATTTACTTTCAACTTTTTAATGATTATATACTGTTAAAGACAGGTTTATTACAGTAATATTAAACTATATTATTAAATGTTTCGATAGTTGGAGCTTTTTTTCACATAATTCAACCAACATTGGAACGATTTTTAGTAAAATGTTCTGTAGCATTGTGGATTTCAATAGCTTTTTTTCTGATTCCCAATGCTCAACAAAAAAACCAAATGATTATCTTTTTTCTCTGTTTTTGCTGTAAATTATAGGAAATACATCCTTCTTCCTGACGGCTTTCTTTTACAAGTTCTTTACATAATTCAATAAATTCAGATACTTTGTCTTCCTTAACTGAAAACTGTGCTAATATGTGAATCATAACTCAACTTCCTTTCTTTTTCCTAAAATAAAATATATTCACTATTGAAACAACCGTGAATACATCTTTAATAATTTATTTAGATGGTGCCTAGAAAAGGATTCGAACCTTCGACCCTGCGGGTATGAACCGCATGCTCTAGCCAACTGAGCTATCTAGGCATTTGGTGGCGGGAGCCGGATTTGAACCAACGACCTTCGGGTTATGAGCCCGACGAGCTACCAGACTGCTCTATCCCGCGACAATATTTTTTAGATAATAGTTTTCAAGTGGTGCCTCGGGCCGGACTTGAACCGGCACGGAAAAAAATTCCACAGGATTTTAAGTCCTGTGCGTCTACCGATTTCGCCACCAAGGCACAAAAACTTATTATCTTTAACACGAATTAGATTATATAACAATCAGTCTCATTTGTCAAGTATTTTTTCAAGTTTTTTTAAACTGATTTTATTTTTCAGTCCTATATATTTCTTTTTCTCTGCTTCTTCTAAAGACTTATATCCCTTATGTTTCACTATATTTTCAAGATTTTTTTCTGCCAGATTTTTTTATTTTTCAATTTTACAGTTTTTACATAATCATAGTAAAAGCTGTAAAAGTTTTTTTCTGAATATGAAAGAAGCTCTCCTCTCAAATATGTTTCTATTGAAGTATATTCAGGTGTATCAGATTCAGAGTATAATTTTTCTCCCTTTATTTGTAATTCCGGGATACTTTTTCCATTGTTTCAGACTCCCATTCTAAATAAATTTTTACAATTTTTTTCGACAATTTCTCCTTTTTTTGTTCAGATATTACAGGCAAAAAAATCTTTTTATATCTTCATATTCTTCAGGTGCACTATATTTCATCATATAGGCATATTTTTTCCATAACAGGATTTCTATCTCTATGCCCTGCCAAAATCAAATCATCAAGATAGCTACGCAATACCGGTAAAGAAAATATTTCCCACTGACTGCTTCTCATAATATTAAATTCTTCATAATTATCCTGACACGATGCTCTTCCACCTGTATTGTGTACAGACTGAAAAAAATTCCCATTCCCTTACTATAATTTGACGGATTATATTCTGTTTAATTTCTTTTTCTTCATCTTCAAAGTTTTCTCCCATTCAGCTTACCTCCTAATCGAGCCATGGGCTCCAGTTTCTAAGTTTTTTTCATCTTTTTATACTTGCCTGTATTTCCGGACCATAGTCAAGTAAAAAAATCACTTTTTATAACTTCTATAATTCCCTGTCTTTTCATTTCTGTAATTATATTTGCACATATTTTTTCGATTATTTCTACTTTCCTGTATGTTTCATCAAAGGGAAGTTTTACAAAAGCTTCCTATCATTACATATGTTTCTTCCCCTAAAATTGTCAGTTCTTTCAACCTTCTATGAAACCATTTGTAAAAAGGTTTATATTCCCTGTTCAGTAAATAAATCATATGTACAGCTTCATCTATAAATTCTGTTTCAGCCATTCTTGCCGCAACTGTTTCATTCCTTTTTCATGCATCTTGAAAAAGTTATATTGTCCTGACTGTGCGATTTTTCATACATCTTGTAGCTATTTTTATTCAATCGTATGTCTTCAGGAAAAATATTCAGATAATTTATTTCTTATTTCAGTAAATTTTTCCCAGATTGTCGACAAATACTTTTCCGTTAGTTGCCGTAGCAAGGGCAGTTTCAGGTATAAGTCTCCAGTCATATAGATTTGAAGGATATGTTTCCATTCCTAAAAAAATTTATAATACCAGTCATTCATATTTAAAACTCCACGTCTATCATTTCCCCAATCACTTACATTCAAAGCCCTGAATCCCATAAATTCCTTTGGAAGCGATTTCAGTACATCAGATAGCTTTCTTCCATATTTTTCGTAATCTTCCTGTGTCAGCCATATACAGCATGAAGGCCCAAAATCATGATCCTGTGATATTTCGTCATCATATCCAAAAACATTCAGATCCTTCGCCTGCAAGACCTACTGCCATTCTTTCATATAAATCTGAAAAAAATCCTTTTTCCAGAACTGGTAAATATACATTTTTAAAAATATAATTCTGACAGTTCCATACCTTTTTATTTCATTATTCATTTTTCTCCCAATCTTTCCTTTACAATTTCAATATTCTGTAATAAACTCTTATAGTTACCGCTATTTTTCTCCAAATGATTTTTTTACATATTTCAGCACTTTTCTTCAAAATATTTAAGAGCCTTTTCAAATTCTCCCTCATTATAATACTGAATTGCCATATTATTCAGTGATGCAGAATAAAGACCATGTTCTTTACCAACAGTATTTTCTATTAACTTCAATGATTTATCTAACACATCTTCAGACTTTTCTTTTTCTCCTGTTTTTAAATACGGAAGTACCATATTACTAAGGGTTGTAGCATACTGAAGTTTATATTCAGGTAATTTTTTTCCAGTATTTCCAGACTTTTCTTATGCAAATCAAGGGCATCCTGATATCTTCCTGTATCCTGATAAAATAGACCAAAATTATTACATACACTTGCGTAAAGGTAATCATTCTGTAAATTGTTCTTCTGGTATACCTCCATTGTTTCCAGATAAAGTTCCTCAATCTCGTCAAATTTTTTCATAAATCTGTAAACTTCAGCAAGATTTAAGTTACACGTGGCATAAGGAACTATTTCCTTTGCCATAGTTTTCTATTATATTTTTTTGCCTTTATTATTGCATTGACAGCTGTTTCAAATTCACCTGTATATTTTTCAAAAGTTCCCACCAAGTTCATTTAAAATTTGTATGTTTTCATTACTTTCTTCTCCATAAACCTTTTTCAGTAAGTTCTGCAAGTTCCTTTAAAACCTTTCACTTCTTCAAGGGTTTTTTTCCCTGCTGCATATAATCATTTCTCTGTTTTGTCAGTTCATAAATTCTATCTTTTATTTTTTTATCAGTCAGTCATATTTTTCCCCATTATTAATAATTTGTATAGAAAATCATAACATTTTTTAATATTTATTGTCAAAAAGAATATCCCAGCGTTCTATTTCTTCTGAGACATTCTCACTCCTGATATAATATCCTGTAAAACTTCTATTTACAGTATCTTTCCCTTAAAATATGTGAAGCTTCCACCATCGAAGACATTTTTTGCTTTATTATTTCATATGAATTTAGAGGTCTTTTAGAAAATGTTGCAAAACCGCAATCAGGATTTAGCCATATTTTTTTCAGGCGGAAGAAAATCCAGAACCTTTTTCAGTTGCTTTTTACTATCTGTTCAGGAGTTTCCACAATTGTATTTCTAGGATTTAGACATCCAAATCCAAGCATTATCTTTTTTTATCCAGAAAATTATTTGAAAAAAAGCTGTTTTACTTCACCTGCACGGGATGTTGAAAATTCAAGTGCCAGCATATCCACATCCAGCGAATCAAAAAACTGCCCAAGCCTGTCATAGGCTCCTTCCAGCAACACAGTTTCATCGCAAGTCCAGTTTCCACGGCATACATGCATTGCCCCCAGTACATTTTCATGTTTACGGAGCTCTGCAAATACAGGAGCAAGCAACTCATTTACAAATTTAAGTTCTCGATCAACCTTGATCTTCTCTGACAGGGCACCTCAGTAAAACGAATTATCCCCTTTTTTCCTTGTAAAAACAACTTCCGATAAAATCGGCTCATCAATCTGAATAATACCTGCTCCCATCTCAACTAGCCGTCTTATTTCATTAATTAGAAAGCTTTACTACATCATTTCCAAGCTCTTTACGGTCACTATATACTCTCCCTGTAATTTCCTTCATCCACATGGAACGTGTTAACAGATACGGACTTGGCAACGTCATTTTAAAAGGTTTTTTTGAAAATTTTTTTATCATATCAACTTCTTCTGTATTGAGCTCTATATCTGTAGAAATTCTGTCTACACACACAGGACTGTTCATTGTATTGTCTGCCGCATCCATTTCCTCAAGACTTTTATTGAATTCTTCCGTATTTCCTGTAATTTCCTTTATATCTTCCATTGTCATAAGCTTTACTCCAGGAACGTGTTCTGCAATATAACTCATATAGTTATCTCTCGCCAATTCCCCACTTACAACCACATCAATTCCTATTTCTTCAGACATTTGAATAATCTTTTTCTGTTTCTGAATATACTTTTTTTCCTTATATTCCTCAGCATATTTATCATCTTTTTATGCTTTTTTTCTTTTTAAATCAAGTAATTCTTTACTTCTTGGCATACTTCCCATTAAAGTGGTTGAAAATGGCTTAAATCTGTTATTATTCATGTCAGCCTCCTTTACTGATTTCATTTTTATATAAATCTATCTTAATTTTTACTACATCTTATATTTAAATTCAAAAATTATATTTAATTTTTTTCAATTTCTTTATATTTTTTTAAATAACAATAAGCAGACATCAGCTATTCATGCCTGCTTATATTTTTTTCAGTTATATTATTTTTAAGGTTCGACAATTAAATTACTGTTAGTCAATATTTCAACAACTTCTGCCATTGTAGTTGTTCCACCTACTTCAAGGTGAGCAGTAAGTTCATAATAATCAACACAGATACCACATGAAAGTATTTTTTTACACCTTTTTTTCTCAAGTTCCTTTAAGTCTTCAAGACAAGGTGACCCTTTAGTAGTAAGTTTAGCTCCTTCTCCATAAAAAAATAATATGAGCAGGTAAATTTTTCCCTTTGAGCAAGAGTATGAATAAATCCATTCATAAGATTATCAATTAGAGCCTGCTCTCCAATTCCCATTCCAGTTCCTTTAATTACAACATCATAAGTTTGTGCCATAATACATTCCTCCTATTTAAAAATATATATTATCAACTATTTTATAATTAAAAGTTTATTATATTAATTTTATTTTTAAAGATAATTATTAACTGGTATAATTCATTTCATTTTAGGTATAACACATAAAACTTTAATTGTCAAATTAGTATTGAAAAATTCAAATATTGAATTAGTTTTTTTATATGGCAGAAATCATTTCAATTATTGCATCTCCTAATTTTTTTCAGTTATTCCAGCTATTTTTCTATTTTTTTGTATTCTTTTACGTAGTAAGACCTCAAATAAATTTCCTTCATTACTTTTTCCTCCTATTTTTTTATGTAAATATGATTACTCATATTCCAAAGATGTAGCATACTCTTTCATTATAAAATCACTCTATTTTTGAAGTTTTATTTTTCCTGTTTTTTTGAGAAAAAGTGATTTTTTTAACATAATTTTTAAATATGGAGTTTTTTTCTCCAACAAATAAATAGTACATCTAATTTTTTTAGCTTTTTGTTAAGTTTTTTTCTCTATTTTTTTATATATATTGGGGTATTTTTTTAATCTTAAAATTTTTAAAAAAAATACCATTCCTAAAAATTCCCAATTGCAACATTAGTGTTATTCTGATAAAATAAAAATCAATAAATTTAAAGGAGTTCCATACTATGACAAAAAAGAAATTCGACAAAAATATGATTTTTACAGAGAAATCAGCTTTCAAAGGAAACTGTTCAAGAAAATAGTGATTCCATTATTGAAAATCTCCATACTTATATTCAGAAAGCTGAAAATATAATGATTTTTTTATGAATATGAAAAGTGAGGTTGAAATTACAAAGTTAATAGAACTTTTATCCCTGATAAAAATTTTATATTCCAAAAACTTTTTCCTGAAAGAAATATGAAAATCAATCTTTACAATAAAAATGAGCTAGTTTTTACATAAATTTGGATATTATGAATCTTCATCCAATGTTTTTTTATGATGAAAAAAATTCTTGATTTGATTATTGTTCCTGCAACAGCTTTTTGATTATTCAAAAAAATCGTATCGGATTTGGCGGAGGGTATTACGATACTTTTTTTAAGTAAAGTTATCTTTTAATAATAAGACCAATAGAAAAAAATCGCAACAAACCCTTAATTATAGGAGTATGTTACGATTTCCAGCTAGTTGATTTTATTCCTTCAGAAGACCATGATGTAAAAATGGACTGTATCATTACTGAAAAGAATATTGTTATTTAAGTTTTATTATTTTTACTGATTTTTTTCTATGATTATTTCATTTTTATATGTATCTATTTTAGCGTTGGCACCAATCGGAACTGTAATGAAAGGTCTTACATGCCCTGACTTGAACCCTTTTATTATTGGAATTTTCATATCTCCAAAGTTATCTATAAAAACATCTTCTAAAGACATATCGTCAAGTTCTGATCTCTTGGCACCCTTAAAGTCTCCTAAAATAATACCTTTTATATTTTTTCAGCTTTCCGGCAAGTTTTTAATTGCTTAAGCATTCTGTCCACCCTGTAGGTAGCCTCATTTACTTCTTCTATAAACAGTATTTTCCCGTCTGTATTTATTTCATACTCTGTTCCAAGGGAAGCAACTACAAGCGAAAGATTTCCACCTGTTATTCTTCCTTCTCCTCTACCACTTTTCATTATGGAATAACTGTCATCAAATTCAAGAAGATTGTAGGATTGTTTGTCTGTAAACGCTTTGTTAAACCCATTTTCAGTAGTTTCAGGTATCTTGTCAAAATTTGAGCTCATAGGCCCATGAAAAGTGACAAGCCCTGTTTTTTCATTGATTGCAAGCAATAATGTTGTCAAATCACTAAATCCTGAAAATATTTTAGGATTTTTTCTTATCAGGTCATAATCAAGTTTGTCTACAATTCTTATAGTCCCGTATCCTCCCCTTATGGCAAAAATTGCCTTTATGTTTTTATTTGCGAACATATCATTTATATCTTTAGCCCTTATGTAGTCAGTTCCTCCAAATCCATACCATCTTGAATCATAGGAACGGCCGTATACAACATTAAATCCTCTGCTAAGAAGATATTCCACTTCTGCATCAGCAGATGTCCCCTTGTAATTTGCAGGAGCGATAAGACCAATTGTATCTCCAGGGCTTTTAACGCTTCAGGAATGATAATTTGATGATTTTCCGCCTGTAATGTTAAACCCTGATATCAATACAAAAACAAATATCAGTAATATTTTTATACTTGAAACTTTTCTGGCAATATCAATTAAATTTTTCATTTTAAAAAAATTCCTCCAGTTTCTGCTTAAGTTCAGTATAATCAGGAAGATGTATTCCTCTTATTCCTTCTTTTTTGCAGGCGTCGATATTCACTTTTTGTGTCATCGATAAAAAAACCGTTTCTTCAGGAATAAGGTTAAATTTCTCTATAAGAGTGTCATAAATTTCCTTTTCAGGCTTTAAAAGATAGTAGTAGCATGAAACTGTATGCCCGTCAAACAACCTGAAAAAATCATACTTTTTAAAAATATGCTCAAAGGCAGGCTGATGAAAAATTTGATAAAATATACAGATTATATTTTTCCTTCAATTCCGGCAATAATTTAACATTTTCTTCTATTGGCTGTAATATTTCAAAAAGATCCACATCAAAAAGTCTGTCAATCTGCTCGTCTACTCCGGGAATTCTTTCCTTAAATATCTTTTTCGCATCTTCATAAGAAAGAGTTCCTCTGTCCAGCATCTGCCATTCATCACTACCGAATACTCCATTATAAAAGGCTTCCCTTTTTTCCTCAGGAATATTTTGTTCTGTATATTCCTTAGGCTCAAACTTTATGAGAACTCTTCCAAGATCAAATACTATATTTTTTATTGACATTGCTTTCTCCATTCTTTATAGTTAAGATTTTCTTTAACATCTGTAATAATAACATACTGTTTTCTGAACTTTATAATATCGCACTTTTTCCATGTTTCTGCATATTTTTAAGATTTTTCTTCTGCTTCAGGATACTCTTCCCCATTAATTCTGCAATCTGCCCTCAAATCTCCATTGACATCTTTTAAGGCAAACAATCTTATTGCATAATTTTTCCCTGTATTATTCATCTGCTTAGAAAAAGATTCTATTGATTTAGTAAACAGACAGCATGGACAAAATTCATCAATATACTGTTCTGCATCAATTCCCTTTTTTTTAGCATCTTCTTCACTAATATTTGGATAGACAATAACATTTCCAAAAAATAGATGTCTTTTTACAGGTGGCTTGTCGTCAAAAGTCATTTCTACTATCTGATTCATATTTTTGGCATTTTTCAGGATTAGCAGCATCTACAAGAGTTTCCCAGTCTAAAAATTACCCAGCTCTTGAAAGCACTCTTAATAGCTTTTAGCAAGACCATCGCAAAATTCACCATACTGATATTCAAAAATACCATTTGGAAAAAGTTCCTTATGATGAATCTGAATTGTTGCAGCTACCTGAAGCAATCCTTCATGACTTTCCTGATCTACCCAGTTCAGTAATGGAAGAAGATAATAGCCAGTTTCAGGAACATACAGCCATTTTATTCCTTCCTCATCATTTATCATGTGGACTTTCCAGCCTTTTTTTCCGTCAGTAAATCATACAGAAAGTCTACTATAATAATATCATGATTTTTTCCGGAAGGACTTTGAAACATACTTACTTTTGAAGGATTATCAGGCAATATTCCCCAGTTAAGTTTTTCTGTATACTCGATTCTATCCGTACTACTATCATGCTCTACTTCTTTATTTTTAGATTTGAACAGCTTTTTTTAATTTGTCAAACATTATAATTTTTCTCCTTTAATTACATAAAGATTTTTCTAGTCTTTCATAAAATCCTTTACAAACTGTAATACGTCTTCTGCTTTGACTTCTGTACTTTCTCCTGTTCTTCTATCCTTAATTTCAACTTTACCTTCAGCCGCACTTTTTCCAGCAACTATTTTTCAAAGGGAATCCAATAAGATCGGCATCTTTTAAACTTAAATCCTGCTCTTTCATTTCTATCATCTAAAACTACTTCTATCCCATTGGCAAGCAGTTCTTCGTATATTTTTTCCCCTAATGCTGACTGTGCTTCATCCTTAACATTGGCAATTATTACATCCACTAAGTAAGGGGCAATATTTTTTGGCCAGATAATACCGAACTCATCATTATTCTGCTCTATTGCCGCTGCCATAACCCTTGAAATTCCGATACCGTAGCATCCCATTTTCATTATCTGCTGTTTTTCCATTTTTCATCAAGAACTGCAGCATTTAATGCTTTTGAATATTTATCTCCCAATTTAAATATGTGGCCTACTTCTATACCTTTTGCAAGTTTCAAAGTTCCCTTTTCCATCAGGTGCAGTATCTCCCTCTCTTGCATTTCTTATATCTGAAACCATATCGTAAACTATATCTTCAAGATTTACATTTATATAATGGTATTCTTCCTTGTTTGCACCTAATGCAAAGTTTCTTACATATTTAACTGTTTCATCTATTACTACTTTCAGCCCTTCTTTTTTTCTCATAGAACCTGCATATCCAGGGAACTATTCCAAATTTTTCGCAATCTTCAGCCGTCATCATTTCAAGCTCAGTTTTTGCATCAATTGCATTTTTAAGTTTTACAGAGTTTACATCTAAATCTCCTCTTATTAATGCCATTACAAAATTTTTCTCCATCTTCTGTAATTTCCTTCAGCATTACTGCTTTTACTGTTTTTTCTTTTGGAATATTTAAGAAATTTGCCAAATCTTCTATTGTTTTTGCATGTGGAGTTTTTACTAATTCCTTAGGTAATTTTTCTTCATCGCTTTCCTTCAGCTCAATAATACTCTGAGCTTTTTCAATATTTGCGGCATAATTTGAAGAGTCATCATACAGGATGTCATCTTCTCCACTTTCTGCAAGCACCATAAATTCATTTGAAGAGTCTCCTCCTATTGAACCAGAATCTGCCTCTACTGCCCTGAAATTAAGTCCACATCTTGTAAATATTCTTTCATATGCAGATTTCATATTCTGATATTCTTCATCAAGGGATTCCTGATTAATATGGAAACTGTAAGCATCCTTCATTACAAATTCCCTTCCTCTCATAAGCCCAAATCTAGGTCTTATTTCATCCCTGAATTTTGTCTGAATCTGATAAAGATTAAAAGGTAAATCCTTGTATGAAGACACCATATTTCTTACTATGTCTGTTACAACTTCTTCGTGAGTAGGCCCTAAAGCAAACTCTCTTTCATTTCTGTCCTTAATTCTCATAAGTTCCGGACCATAAGCAAACCATCTTCCTGATTCTTCCCAAAGTGAAGCAGGCTGTAATACAGGCATGTGTATTTCCTGAGCTCCTGCTCTGTTCATTTCTTCCCTTGTAATGTTTTCTATTTTTCTTAAAACTCTGTATCCTAAAGGCAGGTAGCTGTATACTCCTCTTGTAAGCTGTTTTATCATGGATGTTCTCAGCATTAGCTGATGACTTGCCAGTTCGGCCTCCTTAGGAGACTCCTTGTACGTTTTTAAAAAAATGCTTTTGATAATCTCATATCTATTTCCTTTTCATTTTTTTGATTTTAATTTATACAAATTATTTTTCATATTTTTCATAAATTCCAAATTAGGAATTTTTGAGTTTTTATAATAATTCAATTTATATTATACAAAAAGACTGAAACTAGTCCAGTCTTTTTAAAAATATTTATTTGAAATTTTTATAATTCAACTCTCACTTTCAATTTCTAATTTAAAAATTTTTCTGTATTAACTTTTTCTATTTTTTTATTATTTTTCAAGTAAATTATACAATTTTATTAAATCCTCGTTCAAAGAATAGTAATAAGTATCTAGAAACCAATCTTCAAAAATATACTTCTTTAGAAAAAAATTTAAATATTTATGAAAATCTGAATAAATCCTAAAATTAGAATTGAAATTAATTATAGTTTTATATTCTTCTTTCTTAGAATAAATGTATTCTGCTACTTTTTTTCTATTTTTAATTTATCTTGAAAAATCATCTATTTTTTTCCATCTTTTTTCATTTTTTTCATATTCATGCAAATCTAAATAATAATTAAAATCTTTTGATAAATATATTATTACTTCTGAATCAATTATCTTATCAAAAAAATGTTGTTTCAGGAAGATAAGTATTTCTAAATGGAATAACTGATATACCCTTTGATAAATACATTTTTTTATCTAATTATTTTACTAAATTTTTTTAATTTCATCACTATAATTTTTTTAATTCATCTTCTTTTATAGTAAATTCTTTTTATTTTATCTTTATCTATCAAAAGGAGCAATTTGAAACCAAAAAAATTTGATAAAATTATATTTTTTTAAGACATAAAGATAATTTTTTTGTTTCGTTTTTAATATTTTTATTTTTTTCATCTTTCTCTATTTCCATACTTAACCAATTTTTATCATCTCTTACATTATTATTTATTCTAGTTATTTCTTCACAATTTACACTGATACCAATCAGAAAAAATAATTATAAATAGTTCATTAGTATACACCTCTTTTTAAATTTTTCTTTACCATGGTCGATCATAATTTTTGAATATCTTTTTCCAGCATAAGTGTCAATCTTAAATGTAGAATTTCCTTCCTTACCAATTACAGCTCCTGTATTTTCAACTGTTCCAACATGAAGATTGCTTCCTTCTCCAACAACGAATGTACTTTTGATTGTCTACAAATGCCCTGTTTCCATTTGTTCTGCTTCCATTTATGTTTACAGAACTTGTTTTAAAATCTATCATATGAAAATACTAGATTTTTATTCCTTATTGAAAAATTTCATTATTTAAACGGAGATTAATATTAAAATGCAGAGAAAATCGTTATTTAGTTTTCTATTTCATCCAAAAATATTTTTTTCTACATAAAAGTTAGAAATATGAGAAGAAAAAAACCTTTTATTTTTTTGATATTGCTTTATAGCTTCTGATTTTTGATAAACAAACAGACAAAATCCTATGTTTTTCTCATAACCAATATAGAAAAATGAGACAATAAATATAAAGTTTTTTTCTTTTTGATTTAGGTTTCTCTTCTATTTCATCATATAATTTAAAATAAGTAGTATAACCACCTTCCCAACCTAAATCTTTATCAAGTTCATATTTTTCTAACCAAAAACCGTCTAAATGAGAAGAAAAAAACCTTTTTATTTTTGATATTTTGACAATGCTTTTCAGGGCTTCTCTTTTTGGTATAATATGCTCCTAAAAACCCGACTTTCTTCGTTCCATTTATATTTATCAAAAATATCACCATAATCATATCCATGTGATAAAATAAATACTTCCATTTATTGACTCCTTATAAAAATATCATTATTTTTATAATTTTTTTATTTCAAACATTTGGATTTAAAACCTTTAGTGTAATAATCTTTGCCAATAATCATTGTTTTTATCTTAAAACCTTCAGGAAAAATCATTAAATCCTTTATCTTTTTTCTATTATTCATAATTTCAACAGCTTTTTGTTTTGTTGAAAAAACCGATTAATTTATTATCTCCTGTTTCACTTCTGTGATATAACATATATATTTTTATTTTACTGAGTTCCATGCTTTATGCCCTCCTCTTGTAACGGCTTTTAAAAATTTTATTATATTCACTATCTGCTCCTTTTTCTAATTCTCTTTCCCATATTTTTTTCATCTAATATTTTTAGATACATATTTTTTTAGGATTATTTTTTTCATCCTTTCTTGGAGGTTCAAAATTAGACCAACTTGGATAATCGTTCGCACTTTCTTTTTCGCCTTTTTCTTAGATTGTTTTTGCAAAAATTCTTCCACCTTGTTCAACTACCCAAGCTCCACCATTCCAAACCCATTTTAATCTACTTCAATACCATCTAATAAATATTGTGCATTTTTTTCTGTGAGGTTTTTAAATCAGGATATGTTCCCTACATGTTCACCAAAGTCAATTTCTGTGTAATTCTTCCCGTCTATGACTGGTGTTATCGGTTTGTCATTATCCCTGTACTCTTCCTGAAAAATAAGTATTTGAAGCACTTTCTGTGTTTTTCAAACCCTTTTTTTCATCTGTTCCAGTTGCTATCTGTCTTCCTGCAACTCCATTTTACAATATGACTTGCCTCTTCTGCAAGTGTCCCGATTAACCCTGCCTTTTGTTGAGTTCTCTTTTACATTTATGTTGATTATTATTGTATGTACTCTGTCTTTTTGAAACGTAAGCTGTTCCTGCCTTGTCTTTCATTTTCAGGAGTATCTTCGATAGCTTTTTTTATTATCTATTTAAAAAGAGAATAATTTTTTTATTCTTAAAATTTCTATTTCAGAAATTTCGATTCTTATTTTTTTCAATAAAATGGTAATTTTCATTTAATTTATTTAATTCTAAAAATTCTATTGTTCAATATTTTTTTCAATAATTCCTACTTTAGTTTCAGAAAAATTTTTATTATCTATAAAAATTATAAATTTAAAATTCAAACAAATTTCAAGAAGAAATAATAATGTAATATCTTTTATATTTTGAATATATTTATTTATACTATTGTATCTTATATTTTCTTCTTTGTATAATTCGGATATTTCTTCAATATCCTCTTTTTAATATTAATATTCGACTATCTTCCGAAAATTCTACAATTTCTTTAAAAATAATAATTTCTTTCCTGTCAAACAATATATTACCAATATATATATTATTTGAATATAACTAATTATATTTAATGGAACATTTTTTTATTAATCTTATCATTAGTATCTATTTGTATTTCTTCTATATAATGTTCATCAAAAATTTCAGTAGATATTATTTTTAAGTTCATCATTTAATATTTCAAAATAGTAATATTTTTTTCAATCTTTTTGTTAAATATCCTTTTTCTATATCATCATTTTTCAATTTTAATGTCACTATACATTTTTTCTATTATTTTTTTGACATACATCATTAAACGAATTTATTTTATTATCTTCTAAAAAGAAAAAAAGATTCTATATAATTTTTATTTTTCTAATTTTTCAATATAATCGCTTTTTTTAAAATAACTCTTTTTATTTCACTTATTAAAAAAAACTTTTATACCTTCTTTTTATTATTTGAATCATAAGAATCCAAAAATAAGTAATTACCTGAAATTTTTTTAATATTTTTTTCCAATTGAAATTGCATCATCCTCCAAATGATAAATTCAATTTTACTTTTTATATTTTTAAAAATTCAATCATTCTTTTTCTTACCTTCTCTTCTATATACTTTATTTTTGTATGGTTATTCTATAGTTTCTTTTTAAGTTTTTGTCAAGTTTCATTTTCCCACTCGGTAAATTTTAATTTACCTCTGTTTCCATTTGATAATTTTATTTTTATATTATAATTTTTACAAATAAATTCAGGAAATAATAACAGGAGGAAGCGAATAATGGTAGAATTACTATTCAAAGAATTATCTGAACTAAAGGAAGTTGAAGCAATTGCCCTTGGTGGATCAAGAGCAGGGAGAAAATTATGATGAAAAAAATCAGATTACGATGTATACGTATATATAAATTCGCCTGTTGATGAAAAAAAGATAGAAAAAAATATTTTAAATAAATTTTGTAAATATATGGAAATAGGAAATCATTTTTGGGAATATGAAGACAATTGTATTTTTGAATAACGGAATAGAAATTGATATTCTTTATAGAAATATGAAAGATTTTTATGCAGGATATTGAAAATGTAGCTATAAAATGTCAGGCCAGAAATTCATATACTACATGCATGTGGCATAATTTGCGTACATGTAGGATTTTATACGATAAAAAAATGGAAATCTGACAAAATATAAGGAAAAAGTATTCATTTGATTACCCTGAACAGTTGAAGAAAAAAACATTATAAATCATCAGCTAAAGCTTATTGATTCATCATTACCTGCATACCCTAATCAGATAAAGAAAGCTATAGCAAGAGGTGATTCAGTGAGTGTAAATCATAGAATTTCAGAATTTCTTGCTTCGTATTTTTGATATGATTTTTTTGCCATAAACAGCCTTACTCATCCGGGAGAAAAAGATTGATACAGCTTTGTAAGAAACAATGTAAAAATTTTACCTGAAAAATTTTTGAAGAAAATCTCAATTTCTATTTTTCACATGTTTTCAAAGAAGAATCACTTACAATGTATTGAAGATATTGAAAACATTGTAAGAAATGTAAAAAGATTATCTAAAAAAACATATACAAAAGTGTAAAAAAATATATTTATGAATTATTTATAATTTCACAATGTAAAACAAAAATGAATTTAGAAAAAAATCAATGTCTGAGTCTTTAGGCGAGTTTTTGATTTTTCTTAATGAATGACTGTTTTTACATAAGTGAAATTTTAATAAATGAATAAATATATTTTTATTTTATGTCTATTATTTATATTTTTTTCTTTTGAGACAACTTTTTTTATCTTTTTATTATATTTTTTTCCATCTCTTAGGTATTCCCATTTTTTAATATTTCTAATTGTTCTTCATAAGTTTTAGGGGTTTTATTAGACATTTTTTCCTTTTTAATTTTTTTAGTTTTTTTATGTATTGCTTTTTATACAAAAACATAGTATAATCAATTTATAGTGAGCGAGATAAGTCTCTACGGAGTTCTTATCAGGTTACTTTTCTACGGAAAAAGTAACCATTTTTTTATTTAGTCCCTCTCTGCAATTTCTTTATTTATAAAATTCTTCCATCTGTTATTAATTCAATTGGTCTGACTAGCTTTTTACATTTCCTTAAATCCAAAATGCATATAATCTTTCTTCCTAAACTTTTTCACCCCATACCCAGCCTCTTTTTTCTGAATGCCTTTACAACGTCGCCATTAGGCTTTATGGAATAAGGATTTTCATGTGGATCCCATTTTTTTACCTACAAGCACCCTTCCATCAATATCCATTTGAGGATTTTTCTTCAGGATTTATATCTATGGCACGCCCTGTATTATGAAAGCTCCTTGAATTTTGACCTCTCCATGTATAGCCAATAAGACGCTTTATAGGAAACTTCTCATGGCCATTATATATTTCCCTGAATATCTCCTTTACATCAGATGCCAATACATTTAATACCTGTATTCTTTCCGTATCAGAAACCTTCTTCCCATCCTGTAGTCTCCACACTGGTACTTCCACCCATACCATATGTCTTTCAGCTTCTTCTTTTTGAAGGATTTGCAAAATAATCTGCCAATTCTTCCCTAATTTTATTCTGAAGTCTCTCCTGATGACCTATATCTACAGCTTCTGTCATTATCATCTGGCGAAGCATCAGGCTGAGGCTCCTTAGACTTTTGGCTTGAAAAACCGATCTGATAAGATTATATGAATATAAATCCTCATCTTCCTGAATATTTTTTTGACTGTGTCTCAATATTTTTTTAGAATTTTTCTTTAGCCTTTTTGAACACTTTCAGACATTGAAATATTTGTTAACGATATAATTCCCAGCATAATAAGTATAAAATTTCTTTTTGCATTTCCAGAAATTTCCTACACTATTTTTCCCTGTTTTTTCTGACATTTTTCTAAATTAACCGGCATTCCCATCACCTCTCATATAATATAACAGTATAGTGTAGCTTTTTATCATTTTTTTAATTTCATTTTATTTTTATGTGAAATTCATATCAGACGTTTACATTATTTCTTTTTGAGCTTGGCTTTCTTTTTCCTGTATTTTCTTCTGTTCAGCCATTACAGTATAGCTTTTATTCATATACATAATAATTGTAATTAGAATAATATAATAAACTACAACAGACCATATGTCCACCTTTCCTTTTTATGTCAACCTGCAGAAGTGGAATTTTGTTTCCAAGTAAAATAAATCCTTCAAAACCGTTATAAAGAATCTGTGCCAGCGGAACAAATAGAATATTCAGTATCTTTAAATAGAGAATATTACATAACGTAATAAAAAAATAATACTTCTATCAGAATAGTTTCCAAGAGGCACTCCTACAATATTAAGTAAAAAGGAAAATAACGGAAGTTTATCAAAAATAATAGAGGAAAAGAGGGATACTTGTAACCTGTATGGCTAAACTCAGCAACAGAAGCTTTACAGTATCCTTGGCAATTCCCTGCCTTCATTTTTTTCCTAAAAACTTTATTTCGCACAGTTTTTCTACTGGCGGATAAACAAATATTATCGCAATTACTGCCATGTAGGACAGCTGCATAGATATATCAAATATTGCATATGGATTTTAGCTACAAGTATGACAACTAGTGAAACAAACAGTGACTTTTTACTGTCTTCCTGCTCAAAAAAGATTCTTGCACATATCATCATTGCTCCCATTATATACGCCCTAAGTATTCCAGGCGACATTCCTACAAGTGTACAGTGAAGAGAAAGTGCCACAAGGGCGGCTATATACTTTATTCTATATTTAATATTCAACGTGTCGAGTATTTTCACAATTCCCATTATTACAAGGCCAATATGTGAGCCTGAAATAACAATAAGATGTGCAAGCCCTGTATATTTAAACTTGTCCTTCATCTCCTTTCCCACTTCCGACTTTTCACCTAAAATTGCCGCACGTGAAAAAGCATACAGATTGTCCTCTGTAATAAAAAGTTCATCAAATATATTTAAAATGTATTTCCTCATTCCATTGAGTTTTGAACCCTTATATCCCACTATTTTTCCCTTCAATTGTGAGGGAACCATTTTTTTCAGTAACTTTCCTTATTTTTATATTTTATAAGGTAAAATCCATAATCAAAGTTTTTTTACTATTTTTATGGAAGCCTGCTGTTTCAGGTATTTGTTATTTACCTTCAGCACAGAGCCTGTCTTTCCGTCCATTTTCACATGAAGAACCTGTTCTCCTGAAAGTTCTCCTTATAAGTTACAAAGTTAATGTAAAATATAAAAGAAAACTATGCCTGCCACTATTATTGCAGATGTTTTTAAAAATATTGCTTATTGCAGTTTTATCTGACAGGAAAATACTCATTATTCCAGAATTCTTTTTTCATTTACAGTTCTTCCTCCCATAATTGTGATTTTTGTATAATCATCTTTTTATATTTATAGGTTTTTGCCCTGTAAATGCTTATTATGGGATATTTTTGCGGCATTTATTGTATTTGTTGAAATACGGTAATAAATCCTGTCTCCCTTTTTATTTAAAAAGGTAAACAGAAAATCCCTTTCAAAATTACCTTCATCTGTCGTCCTTCTCACAAAAATCAGCATTCTTATCAGTATTATTTGTCATATATGAAATTTCCCTGAAATAGCCATTTTATCAATTATATCCTTTTTCCCGGCTGTTTCTTCCATAAAAAAAGGCAGTATTTTTTTAGATATCTGGAAATCCAGTATATATTCCTTCCTGTTCTGCTGTGCATGCTGCTGAATTTTTTTCTTATGAACATACTTATATTTCTTTTTTTCCACTGCAAAGTTCTGTTTCATTTTATGGTTTTGCACGCTTATAGAAACAATTGTAAAAAGAACTGCTACAACTGACATATAAACTAAAACTTCAATAAGTGTAAAACCTTTAACCTTTTTAATTTTTTTCCACCCAATTAACCTCCTATATTTTTTAATAAATTTTTAATTTATTATTTATTTATTATATTATATTTTTTTATATTTTTAACAAGACTTTATTAAAAATTTATTTTTAATAAATTTGATTATTCCTTGTTTTTTTAATATTAAAAAGATGACTTTTACCTATTTCTTTTTATATTAATAATATGTTAAAATAAATATGAAATAATATTTTTAAAATCTAGGAGTTAATATGCGAAATACAAAATGGAATATAAAAAAATATTCCAAAAGATAAAGATATAAAAATAAATAATATTCCTGTTGATAAAGATATATTGAAAATACTATTTTCAGAGGAATAAAATCTCTCGAGAAATAAAGGGATTTTTTTAAATCCTAAAGCTGGAAAAATCTTCAGAATCCTAATAAAGCTTTTATGATGTGGAAAAAGCTGTCAAAATTATAAGAGAGCTATCCGGAAAAACATAAATATATGGATATATGGCGACTATGATGTTGACGGAATCACTTCTACTGCCGTTTTGTATCTGGCACTAAAGGAACTGGGGGCAGAAAATGTCAGCTACTACATACCTATTAGGGACGAAGGGTACGGACTGAATAATGATGCACTGAAAAATCAAGGATTCAGGTGGAGAACTTGTCATTACTGTTGACTGTGGAGTTACAGCTTTTGAAGAAATAAAATTTGCAAATTCCATAAATCTGCCAGTTATAATAACAGACCACCATAATCTTCAAGGAAAAAAGTTCCTGAAGCACTGGCAGTCATTAATCCTAAAAAGGATTGAAAATGAATATACATTTGAATCCCTTGCAGGTGTAGGAACTGTATTCATGCTTGTCCTGTCACTTTTTGAAAGCTATGGAAAAAGAGGAAGCCTTTGAATATCTGGATCTTGTATCCATAGGAACTATCGCCGACATTGTTCCACTTCTGTCAGAAAACCGTATTCTTACAAAATTTGGACTGGAAAAACTTCCCTTTACTAAAAACAGGGGACTTGCCTTTTTGCTTTTATAAACTATTCAATAGCGGTGAAAATAAAGGGAATAATCCAAAGTCAGAATATTCAACTTATGATGTAGGTTTTTATAATTGCACCTGTATTTAATGCCGCCGGAAGGCTTAAGGATGCAAAAATGGTAGTAAAACTGCTGACTTCTGATAATAACCGTGAAATCGAAATTATAGTAAAGGAACTGATTAATAAAAAACTTTTGAAAGAAAAAGAACTTCAGAACAGAATTGTGGAAATGATTGAAAAATATTGAGAAAAATAAAATCAATGAAGACTTTGTAATCATTGACTATTCGCCTGAATATCATCATGGAATCATAGGAATTGCAGCTCCAAAATAGTAGATACATACTATAAGCCTGTCATTATTATGGAAGTCAAGGAAGACGAAGGAATTGCAGTCGGATCGTGCAGAAGTATCGAAGGTTTCAATATTTTAAATGCTCTGCAGAGTATGCCTGAATTATTTGTTAAGTTCGGTGGCCATTCAGGAGCGGCCGGATTTACAATTCCAATTAAAAAAATATTGAACTGTTTAAAAGAAAAAAATTAATGAATATGCAAAAAGATCCTGAAAAGGAAGATGATTTTGTTAAAATTATAAATATTGATAAGCAGATTCCAATGCAAAAAAATGTCATATGAATTTTTTTCAAGACAATAGAACTTCTGAAAACCATTTGGTTTTTGGAAATCCGATGCCTACTTTTCCAGACTAAGAATGTGCTTCTGGAAAATATAAAGTTTATAGGGGAAAATAAAAATCATATAATGTTCGACCTGAAACAGAAGGGATTTGTAATTAAAAAAATGCTGTATGGTTTTGGATCAGGGGAATATTTTTAAGGAACTTAATGAAAATCTGTTTTATGACATTGTATACAAACTGAAAAATAGAGGAATTTCAGGACAGATACTATACAAAAAGCCTATATAGAAGATATGAAGGCTTCTGAACTGAAGGATGACACGCTTTTTATACTATCATTCCCTCTACAATACTTCCTTCCCTATTAAATCAATATTTTTACACGCATCTTGACCTTGATGTGGAAACTCCCTCAGCCTGAAAAATGAATTTGACCAGATTTCCCTTTTTCAGGGGAGAAAATTTGTAGGAAGATTGGATTACAATATTTCCAATTTACTTATTCAGCTAAAAAAATATTTTAACTGGAACTTTACTGTCAAAGTTGAAAACATTGTAAAATCTTCAACTCACAATATTGTAGATATACTGATTAAAAGGGATTTCTCATTTGAATGTTATGATTATACTGATATTGGAATTTTTCAAGAGAATAAAGGATTTTCCTCATAGGAAATATGGAATATGACAGTTTTACAAAAAAATCTGCTGTCACTATTTTTCAGACAGAATAAGGATTTGATACTTTCATTTGAAAATAAATCTTCAGAAAATTTTCAAAAAAATAACCCGGAAAAAGTATATAAAACCTGAAAATCTGATAAATTTTCCTTTTTGACTGTGGGAATATTCTTCATGAAAAAGACAGGGAAAAAGAGCCTTATTATTGTAAAAAAACAGTAAAAATTCTATATATAACATTCCTTTTTATCAAAAACATACTTTTGATATTGCTGTAAAATATGAAAATGAGCAGGAAGAAAACTATCCTTTTATACTGTTTTTACAATACAGCATTTAAACAGGCTATAAAAATATCTCCTGAAGATTTTATTCTTACGAAAATAAAAGAGATTGAAGTGAAAGAGGATAATAATGAATTTACAGAAACAGAAAAAAATCTTTAAATGCAGTCAATGGAACCGATACAAGATTTTTGTTTTTTTACTGATGCTGAAACAAAAGAAAAATTTATTTCAGATCTTTTTGAAAACAGTAAAATAGAAAACGAAGATCTGAAATCAGTAACACCTTTTAATTTGCAGACAGAATTCATTAAAAATAATATTTCAATACCTGAAAATATTACTTTTTTAAACACTTTGAAAAAGAAGGATTTTAAAGGAACTGAAAAACATATATGTTGAGTATCTTCCTCTTGAAAATAAAATAAAGCTTAAAAGAAAAGCTGGATAATGGGGAACCAGTATATTCTGATTACTCTGTTGTAGAAATAATATAGAAAAAAAGTTTCATCTCTAAATGCTATAAACATTAGAAATGAAACTTTTTTTATATCGACTATTAGCTAACTATTGCTTTTTCCATATTCTTTACATTTTTCGATTTTTCATCATCATCTGGAGCAAGATTTATGATACATCCTTCTCCAACAACAGATACATCTGCGTTGTCTAATTCCTGTATCCACATACTCATGAAGTCTCCTTCTCCCCAGTCATTTGAACCGAAAAAGTCCTACTCTTTTTCCAGCTAATTTTTCTTTTACTCCTTCAATATAGTCAACCATTTCAGGTGCAACTTCTTCAGATCCTGTTGCAGGTGATCCAAATGCAACGAAATCAGCATCTACTGAACTTTCGTCAGCTGAATCTACTGAGATTATTTCTACTTCTGCTCCTGCAGCTTTTTGCTCCTTCTTCTATGAATGATGCTATTTGTTCAGTATTTCCTGTACCACTAAAAATAAATTATATTCAATTTAGCCATATTTTTTTCCTCCTAAAATTTTTTTATCTTTTTATAATTTTATAATTACTCTACTAATTATATATTCTTTTTATTTGTATGTCAACATATTATTTTTAGTAAATTACTCTAATTCCTATTCCACCTCTTATGTTCTGACCTTTTTGTGTCATATCCTGCATTCAGTGTAAATCCTACTCTCTGATTCTCTATACCTATATTGATATCAGCCTTAAAGTTTCCTCTTCTGTTATCCTTTTTCAGCTTCTCATCTTGAACCAGTCGAGCTTCAGTAAAGGCAACTCTTGCTCTATTATTTACATCTGCAACTTTTTCCAAGTTCATTTTCATATCCTAAACTTACAGTAGTTACAAAAGTTGCTTTCTTTGCAAAATGTTTTTTATACTTAACTTCAACCCCTGCTTCAGGTTTTACTGAGTAGTAGTCATTTCCTTCAACATCAAGTCTCATTTCACCAGTTTTTTCTTTAATGTCGTTAAATCTACCGTATTCAGCCTTAATGCTTGCGTATGGTCTGACACTTGTTGTTTCATTTACTCTGAATTCTTTTGAAACTTCAGCCTTTGCCGCTGCACCATAAGAATTATATGTTGATTTTGCTCCAAATACCTCATCAACTATCCAGAATTTTCTATCCATTTCACTTCTTGCAACGTAACCTTCAGCTGAAAACAGTTACATTTAAGCTATTATTGTAATCAAATGGTATAGATTTAAATACTCCGGCTTTAAGCATAGTTGTATTTTCTTTAGAACCACCCATATCTTTAAACTTGAATCTGTTCTGAATAACTCCTGCATACCATCCGTAAGTATCTCCTAATCTCACATCTTCTTTTTCATGAACATAAGCCACTCCATAAGAATTTGCCTTATAGTCGATTATTCCTGCAGTATCAGTTTTATATTCATCTTTCATTCCAAATGCTTTTTACTTTATTTGATCTCTTAGACTTATTATCCCACTCTTTTCTCAAATGGTCAAATTCCTTATTAAGCATTGCTCCTGTAGAATATAATCTCATTTGAGTATTTGCATACTGCTGTCCCTTCATCTGATCTACAGCCTGAGTGAATATGTGCCCCTCACCCTTTCCTAAATCATTCAGTTTATTAAACAGTAATTTTTCTCTTGTTCCAAGTCCTTCAACACCATATCTTTGTTCCATTCCATCCATAAAGTTATAAGTATCTGTGTCTTTTTGCAAATGAAGTATACGGTATTTTTGACATATAAACTTTTGCAAGCGTATCATCCTTATTCTGAGTTGCAGTAGCTATCCAAGTTAAACTTGAAGAGTTTAACAACCATTTAGTTTTTTTCCGCCTCCTGTACTTGTAACAGTAGTTATTGCTGTATTGTAAGGGTCTATAATATTATTTCCTATTTCTATATCTTTACTGTTTGTATATTTTGCCGCTTCAGTACCAAACACAAGATTTACTTTTCTCAAGTTTTTCAAGTGTTGAAGTCCTTCTATAGGATTAGTATAGTTTACTCCTGAAGTATCTACATACATTCCAAGTTCCGAAGAACCTCCACCCATATTTACTGGACTTGTTTCATTTGCCTGTGCATAAAACTCAGGAAGGCTTACAATAGTAGTTCCAATCTGTATGTCTGTTGGATTTGGAGTTGGTGTTGTAGTATCTACATACACAGGTGTAATTGCTTTACCATCTCTTTCGATAGTAGCAGTTGTAACTCCTCCTCCAGGAGAGTTTATTTTTATTCCTTTAACTCCTTTACCTGTTGGATCTAAAGTTGCCGTATCTGTTGTCTTTGACCCAGTTCCAGAAACTGTTATACTTCCACTGGCAGGATCAAATTTTTCCGTCTTTAGCGTGGTATACTCCAACTCCTTCACCTGAATCAATTATTATTCTTCCATAGTTTTTAAACAATGCGTTATTCAGTGCAACTACACCGATTATTCCATCTTTATTGTTATTAGGCGCTGTTCTTATTTCTGCTCCGGCATGGTTTACTCCTACCGCTCCTTGATCCAGATACATTCCGATACTGTTTTCTCCACTAAGTTCGATTATTCCATAGTTGTCAGCAGTAGATCCCGGACCTGCAGCATACATCCCTATTCCATTTGCCTGAGGAACATTTATTGTACCATAGTTTTTTTAATATGTCCTGTCGTTACAGGTTTTCCTGTAGTTTCATTCAGATATCCTGCAGCCATTCCTATTGAATATTCCTTATTTGCAGGATTACTAAATCCTGTAGTAATTACAGGCTGAGTTACCAGCCCTGGATCACCATTCACTGCAGTCCCATCTTCAACACTGAATATTCCTACATTTCCTAATCCTATTCCAAAATTAATGTCTGCAAGGTTCTTTACATTTCCTGAAGAATATAGTCCATAGTTTTTATTTCCTGTAGATTCTAAAGCTGTTCTGTTTATTACATTAGATGTTTTTATCTGAAGAATACATAAATACAGATTCATTATTTAATTTAGTTCCGTCAGCATCGTTTATATCTGCATTAGTTCCTGAACCTTTTATTACAAATCCATATGATTTACTATTTCCAAGCTGAACATCTGCTGTACTTATTATTGTTTGTCCACTTCCATTAGTAAGTACTCCCGCAGCTTTTCCATTTCCTACTGCAAGTTTTCCTCCACTAAGTGTTACATTTCCACCTTTTTGAGAATATTCCTGTACCGTTGTCTCCAACTGTTATATTTCCATCATTTCCTGTAACTTCATATCCATAAATTCCTATAGAATTTTTTCCAACTGTTATGTCTCCTGAATTTGTTACAGTTTTTGCTGAATTTTTACATATATTCCGACATTAGGTTTTTCTGAATCTGAAGCATCTCCCAATGTTATATTTCCACTATTTAATACATTTCCATTTTCAGCAATAATTCCTATTTCACTTGCTGATGATGTTCCTGTAATATTTCCTGTATTTGTAAGAGTACCTGTTCCTTTTGCAAGTATCCCAGTAATTCCTCCTGTTGTACCTGTGCTGTTTACCAGGTTGATATTTACTTCATTTACAGGATTTGTCCCTTCAAAAAGTATGGCAGTTCCATTTCCTGTAGCACTTCCTGAATATTTATATTCAAAAGTTTTTCCTGCTCCTTTTACTTCAGAAATTCCTTTTTGTATAAATTCCTACACCTTTATCCTGAGTTTCAACTCCATAATCTGAGCCAGATTTACAGTTACATCTTCTCCATATATTCCTGTTCCGTCAGTACCTGTAACTATATCTGATGATCCTGTTCCTGAAACAGTGATTATTCCACCCTGTCCATCTCCAAGACCTTTACTATTTTTTAATGCTATTCCTGTTCCGCTATTTCCTACAGTCAGTTGATGACTATTTTCTATACTAACTTCTGACTTAGGTGTTCCAGCTTTATTATTATCTGCAAATATTGCGATTGCTTTATCTCCAGTAACATTTACAGATCCTGTATTTATTATTTCCACTTTCTTTCCTGATGCTCCTGCATCAGTTCCATATCCTGCCACAGCACTTCCTGTTGCAAGTCCTGCAATTCCAACATTACCAGGTCCCGCTCCTGTTACGTTTATAGTTCCTTCATTTTTCAGAAGACTTCCATTTGTTCCGTACATTCCGGCACCATTGTCTACTTCTATAATACCTGTAGCTGTATTATGTATTTGTCCGTAGCTTACGTTTATTCCTGCCGCTCCTGCTGCAGAAGTTCCTCCAGTAATTCTTACTGTTCCATTATTTATATATCCTGAATCAGCATTTGATGCAGCAGTTGTGTTTGATCCCATAGAAAGACCTTTTCCATTTGTACCTGATATAGTTTTACCTGCATTTATAGTTACTAATTCTCTTTCCATAGTTATATGGTTAAATCCATCTGTGGCACTATTTAAATTAACATCAGTATCTACTGTCAATGTTCCGTTCATAAGTACCGAATCATAAATATAGTTATTAGGATTATTGATTGCCGCAAATTTAGGAACTGTTTTTCAGTGTATTCAAATATGCACCTGAGTTACCATCCCATGTTGCATTAATTCCCTTAAATATACCTAAATTTACTCCATCTTTTTCAGCTCAACTGTTACATTACCTGTTCCTTGGTACTTCTTAGTTCCTGTTACAGTTGCTTCATAATCACTTTTCTTCTCCGGCTACTAATATTCCATCATACATATTAATAGTTGTAGCACCTTCAAATTTTATTTTAGAATTGTTACCCTTTGCAAAGAATGGTGTTACATTATCATGACTGTTTGCCTCATATGAAAGATCTTTATTTTCTATTGTGCCACCTTTAAATACTACTTCTCCACCGTCTACAGCTACCAATGCTCCTTCTTTCCCTGATTTTATTGTATTTGAGCTGTATCAAGTGTAACTGTAGCACCTGAACCATTTGCCAACGCTCCAAGTCCATTAATGTCAGCTCCACCTGTAAGTGTTACTGTACTTCCTGCTCCTTTTGCATATCCACCTATATTTTTTTGTATGTCTGTTTCTGACTGGCAGTGTCAGTTGCTACCCATGCATCTACTGCAGTTACTTTTTCCTGTGGCAGTTATAGAACCTCCACTTTCAGCATATCCTATTATCGAACCAAATCCTTTGGGCTCGGTTGTCCCATCTACATTTATTATACCTTTGTTTTTAGCTACATATGCTACTGGTCTAAATTCTTTTTGTACTGGTGTTCCAGCTACATTTACTGTAGCAGTCTGACTTCTTGCTGATAATACAACATTCTTCCCTATATTTATTGTACTTGCTTTAGTTCCATCACCAAGAGCAGTTTGAGTACTAGCAGACATACGTGAATTATTATCTTTATCCCACACTCCATCTGCTACCGCTATTATTGTTCCTGTTGCCGCTTTATTTGTAGAATCTACTGCTGAAACAGAATTTTGCTCCCCATAGTTCCTACATAATCTTTAATATCTCCTGTCATTATTGGAACTATATCATGCTCATTAGTTGTTTTTGCAACATCAAGAACTGTTCCATTTTGTGAAACCATCATTATTCCATTTCTTGAGTATTTTTCCAAATTGTATATCAATGTCATTCACTTGAAGTGAATGTATCTCATCCTTGTCAAAATTTACTCCGTTTGCTACTGCTGATTCTGCTCCAAGGTCTGTTGATGGAGTTATTTTCTCTAATCCTTGACCTGATCTTTGACCTGATCTTGCAAATATTCCAACATTATTTTTCAACATATTTATTATCATACAATGTATTTCACTGGTGTTGTTTGAGTATCAGAAGCATTTGGCTTATTTTTCTGCCTGTTCTAAATTTAGGTATTCTCCTATTTTTGCTTTTGCATTAATTTCACCCTGATATATTCCTACTCCTGATTTTTCCCATGCTGTTCTTTGACCTGTACCAGCATCTGACCATGATGTTGTTGTACTTAAATCTTTACCCCAGTTAAAAAACATTATTACATTTCCATCTCCATATGATTCAGGAGCTGTTGTCAATTTAATAGATGGTTTTTAAACCTGTGTTATAGAGCATCTTCTATAGTCCCTGTATTTGCTCCTGTTTTTTTCAGTTTTTGAAAGTCAGGAGAATAACCTAATCCAGAATACACAAGATTATTTGCTCCTTCAAACCTATATTTTCCTTGACTGTCAATATCAAAACTTCCTGAAACTCCTATTACTGAGTATATTGCATTATTTTTGAGATTTAATATCAGCATCTACTTTTCCTACTAAATCCTCCACGTTGTTTATATGAATTATATGAAGTACTTGTTATATTTCCATAAACTGTAGGATAAATATAAAAAAATCGTATTATCATTACCTTGAACATTAGCTTTTACTCCATCAAATTCGAGTTTTCCTGCATGCCAAGTTTCTATCGAAATAAAAATTTGCCTTCCCATACAGATTTCCTGTTATATTACTTAACTTACCATTCCAGACAGTATGAACTCCTATAGTTCCATTTTTCCCCATTTGTTGTTCCAGCCGAATGAGTTCCATCACTTACATTTCCAGCAAGGTGTAACTCAAAATTTTTAGGCTCAAAACCACCAAGTTTATTTTTGTGCCGGATTATAGACATTTCCTTGTTTATTAAAAATACAGTAATGCCCCTGTTCTAGGTTCACAATTTTCGATAGATCCCCAATCATTTGCTGTATTAACTATCTTATTATCTATCCTGATTTTTTTGTTCAAATATATTCGTATTAGGATTATATCCTGACCAGAATTTATGATTGCCTCCATTTCCATATCCTTTATCATTAGCTACAGCAGGATTATATGTTTTAGTCACATCTGTATGATTTGTCCCGTTTAATGTTCCACAAGTAAAACAGAAATCATTGAATGGTTCTGTATTCGGACTTGAGTAAGTCTACATTAATCACAGGCGGATTCACCGTTGGCTCTTTTATAGCAGCTGGTGTTTTTATGGACACGTTAAGCTTAGGCTCTGCCGGAGCCTTTACTTCAGGTATTTTTACTTTAGGTGCTTCCTTATCTATAGAAGTAGGTCTTATACTTGCATTTACTATTATTTCAGCACTTGGTTTCGTTAACAATTTCCAAATCTGTTATTCCATATTGGAAACTATTTGTATTTTTCTTATATTTCGAATAAGGATTTCCATTATTTCTGTCATATACAACATCAGCTGTCTTTTCCGCCTTTTTTCCTTTATAAGCAGAATTCAAGATCCTACATATGTATTTGCTCCAACTTGCCATGAATTCCATGGAGATTTTACAACTTGAGTCCTTGTTCCAGTGCTGTATCAGTTCAAGATTTGCATTTTTAGAAAACTTCTGATTCTGTTTTCTTCCCATTCAATTAGAGACTCCATATCCTTCATTGAATAAGTAACTTCCTTATTGTATTTTTTCAATGATTGATCCATTTTAACAACAGGATTTCCCAATGTAAAGCATTCCTGCAATAGAATGTCATCAATGTTCCCATTGTATAAGTCATTCTGGAGTTCTTTTGCATATGCCCTTAAATCCTGTTCAATTTTTCTTATATTATTATCCATTTTTCTACCTCTTCTCTTTCTGAAAAATCTTAGAGTCTATCCGTATTTCTAATTTGTATTTCTAAAAATATCTATAATTTTTCTTAATTTTTAAAATTTATAATTCAATAACAATCTAAATTCTACTTTTACACCTTCCTTCCATGTTTTCAAACTTTCTTTTTCAAGAGATCTGTATTCTCTTGAAAAGTCTATTTTACCTTCTTTCTGTAATTTCTCGACATCTTCTGATGGTTTTTAGAAACTTATTTTTTCCTTAAATATTCTTCAATATTATCCAATCTTTCTGTGTTATATTGTATAACTCTGGCATTTGTACAAGATAATAAAATTATTCCCATTATTATTGCCACTATTGCTTGTCTCATAATTAATTTTCTCCTGTTCTGATATTTTTGCTATTAGTTCAAATAATTAATATTTTCATATGTTTTTATCAAAAATAGAACATATTTATTATTTTGTTTATTTTTCATTTGAATTTTATTTGATACATAGTTATGATAACATATTTTTATAATTTTTGTATACAATTTAACACTCATTTTCATTTTTACTTTATTTAATAACAGAATCATAAACAAAAAAAGCTAATGTAAATTTATACACTAACTTTTCCCTTTTTCTATTTCAAATAATATTTTTTTATTAACTTTTATTTTTCAAGTAACTAGAAACTAAATCTCAGACCTGTTGTAAATACGTTGTTTCTTCCTTTTTTCTCTATCTTTCCGTCATAGTTTACATACCATGCAAAGCCTGGATTTACTTCTGTAAGAACTCCTGCTCCTACCCATGTCTGATTCTTTGACAGTCCTATTCCTTTTACTGTGAACTTGGCATTTGACAATCCTGTATATGCCGCTTCAAAGCTTAAATCCTGTTCCTTGAATGCTCTCTGATGTGTCACATACGCCTGGAATGTACTCTTGCTTCCATTGCTCCAGTTCACTCCCTGTCCGACTCTCAATCCTACCAGTCCTGCTGTCTGGCTGTATGTCTTCTTACCTGCTGTCAGTCCAAACTGGCTGTTTTCTTCTGTAAAGCTTCCTCTTCTTACTGTATCATGTGATAATCCAACATATGGTGTTAATGTGAAGTTTCCTTTCTTTACATCATATCCTGTTTCAAGATATCCTGAATATACTGTATCATTGTGATTTATCTTTGCCCTGCTTATATCAGTTGTTCCAAGTATTATATCTCTTTCAACATTACTGTCTACAAATCCTACTCCTACTCTTCCTTGCAGATAGTAAGGTACTTCCTTGTTTCCAAGTCTTCCATATAATGAAATCCCAACATTGTCTGCATCTGATTTTCCACCATGTCTGTCAAAGTTTACCTTTGATGTTGAATATGAAATTGCTGTTCCAAGTATCAGATTCTTTCCAAACTGTTTATCTATTCCGGCCTGTCCTCCGTATACCTTAGTTTTTCCTTCTCCAAATCCTTCCTGTTTAAGCTTTCCGTTTGCTCCTATTCCTGTTACCCATACTCCCGCATTCTCTCCTACGTTTTCAAGAGTTCCTAACATTACAAGTCTGTTTGAAAGATCCTTGTTTACTGTCTGTGAATGCTGGAATGTAAGTGCCTGTGCCGATGCATATATCTGTCCTGACAGGCTGTCAAGTATTGCTGTTCTTGTAGGCAGTGACATTGCCTGTACCTGAGCCGCTCCCATTGCAAATCTTTCAACTGCACTGTTACCATTTTTCTATTTCTTCATCAAGTTTTTTAAATGATCTTTCAAGATTTTTCTGCAACATCTTTTTCTCATTGTGTCTGATTCAGATAGTTCTGATACATACTCTTCCACATTTTTCTGCTTACAATAACATCTATCTTTTTCTCATCTGATTTTACTGAGCTTCCCTATCATTTCAGGTCTTTCCACTTTAGCAAACTGTCCGTTTACTCCACCTTCTGCTTCAATTACTGTTGCACTCATTCCTTTTGCAGTAATGTATCTGTTACCCATAGCCTGTTCCAGTACAGCATTTCCATTCAGATTAACTGTTCCTCTTACAGTAAGCTTTGTTCCTATTTCAGCCTTTGTAACTGCTCCATTTCCTGCAGTGTAATCTCCTGTTATAACTGCTCCCGAACCTTTATTTTCAAAAGTTCCACCGTTATTATTTACATTTCTCTGATCATTTTATTATAGCTGTTGGATAAGTTACCAATGTTCCTTGCTGATTTATTGTTATATCAGAAGTATTATTTCCATATATTTCTAATTTTTCCTTCATCTATTGTAGTATTTCCCATATAGCTGTTATTTCCTGTTAATATCAGTGTTCCATTACCAGATTTTAGAAGTCCTCCATCTCCACGGATATCATTTTCAAAAATTGATGTTACGGAATTTCCAATATTAGCATTAAATTGTCCTTTTAATCCGGCATTTGATGCTCTTTCTCCTACAATAAGGATACTATTGAACTGAGCAGGCCCTTTTAATGCTTTTGTTTCATCAAGAAGTCCCCATCCAAATATAGTATCTACTCCCGGTTGCCCTAAATCCTTTGCAGTTGTCAGCAGTGTCTGTTTTAATTCATGTCCTGTCATCCATGGGAATTTTTCCTGTACCTTAGCTGCCGTAGCTGTCACTCTTGGTGTTGCAAATGATGACCCATAAGAAGAACACATTTCCAATTCACAATTTCCATTTGCTGAAACTGACCACCACATTGCTGCTCCTGCTCTTGCAAGGTGTGGATTATATTCTGTTCCATCAGGTTTTACTCCTACTACTGCAATCCATCCTTTGTGAAGTTCAGAAATATATGCTGGCATTCCAGCCTGAATTGTCGGTGCATTATATGTTTTTCTTCCACCACCTTCAATAGCAGTTGTATTTCCTGCAGCCCAGATAAATAAAGCTCCATTATTTACTGCCTTTTTATAGAAATCATTCAGTTCATCTATTCTTCTATCCAGAACATCAGTAGTACTTTCTCTTTCCCTTAATACACCTGGTCTTAAAGGTTGTTTGTAATTTGTTGAATTATAGTCAGAAAACTCAACCGCTGTCCCAAAAGACTGGTTAAATATCCTTACACCACTATTATAAAGTTCTTCATATTTACTTTTTATCTGCTACTATTTTCTTTCCTGATTCCCCAAAACTTACACCGTAAACTAAAGCTCCTTTTGCACCATTCCCATTTCTTCCTGCTAAGATTGTTGCAACTGTAAGTCCATGTTCACTTCCATTTAATGAACTGTTAGGTCCCAGAGTCTTACCTACAGCAGTCATTCTACTTCCAAACTCATCATTAATTACTTGGGCGAAAGTTTCCCCTTCAAGAAATCCACCATTAACTAATTTTGCATGTAATTCTTTAGTTTTTGCATTTTCACTTAAGAAGTCACTGTCCAGAACTCCTACCTTAACTCCTTGTCCTGTAGTTTCTCTTGAATCAACAGGTTTAGCAAAACGGTTGTCTGCTGTAGGCACCTGAGGTGCTGCTGGTGCAGGTGCTGGATTCTGCGGTTGTGCAACCTGTCCGTTATTGTTCCCATTATTTGTTCCATTTATATTTCCATTGCCAGTATTTGTACTTCCTGGTGTAGGCATTACCGGGTTACAGAGGTTGTCTGTGGAGCAGAACCTCCGCCACTACCACCTCCACCACAGCTGGCCAGTACTGATATTAAACTTATTAACAATATTATTTTTCTTCATTTCTTCCCTCATTTCGTATTCTTTTTGTTCTCTCTTTTTGTTTCATATTTTTACTGTATAATTTTTATCATACAATATTTTAAATGTCATTTTATTATAAACATATCACTTTTTTTCATATTTTTGATAAAAGAATCTTCCCTTTATTAAAACTCTCGTTTTTTAAAGGAAGATTCATTTATTTCAATTTAATTTTTCCTAAACTAATATTATTCTTAAAAGTTAGAATTTTATTTATTTTTTCTGGACTTTTTAGAATATAGATCTTCCAGCAGTTCTTCATTATTTTTGTAACTTCTTATAAGTTCAATAAGTCTTTTCAGCCCTTCAACTTCTGACATCTGATTCAGCTCTCTTCTAAGACGCCATATTTTTTCAAGCTTATCTCTGGAAATCAGCAGTTCTTCTCTTCTTGTTCCACTCTTCAGTACATCCATTGCAGGGAATATTCTAAGCTGTTCCAATGCCCTGCTTAAAATAATTTCCATATTTCCTGTTCCTTTAAATTCCTCAAAAATTACATCATCCATTTTTTACTTCCAGTTTCAATAAGTGCTGTGGCAATTATAGTCAAAACTTCCACCATTCTTTATGTTTCTCGCTGCCCCTAAAAATCTTTTGGATAGTATAAAGCATTCGGATCTATTCCTCCTGATATCAGCTTACCGCTTGAAGGGATTGTAATGTTATAGGATCTCGCAAGTCTGGTAAGACTGTCCATCAGAATTAATATATCCTTCCCACGTTCCACTTCCCTTTTTGCCATTTCCAGTACATTTTCTGTAACTTGGGTGTGAACATTGGGATTTTCATCGAATGTTGCGGCATAAACTTCCAGCTTTCCTTTTACATTTTCCTTTATATCAGTAACTTCTTCCGGTCTTTTCATCTATAAGTAAAATCCACACATCAATTTCAGGATTGTATTTTATTATGTCATTTGCCAGAGTTGACAGAAGTACTGTTTTTTTCCTGCTTTTAGGCGGAGCAACAATAAGTCCTCTCTGTCCTTTTCCAATTGGTGAAATAAGATCTATTATTCTTGATGAAATTTCTCCACTTCCAAGATTTATTTTTCTTATCAGGATATGAAGGAATCAAATCATCAAAGAACGGACGTTCCAATGACTTATCAGGTAAATCCCCATTTACAAAGCAATACTTTTAATATACCATAGTTTCTTTCTGTCCCTATTGGAACCCTCAGTTCCCCAAATACTACATCTTCATTTCTAAGGAAAAATCTCTTTATCTGTGATATTGAAACATATACATCCGGTCCGATAGTTGTTTCCCTAAGGAATCCAAAAGCTTCCCTTCCCCCATTATGTCAAGTTTTTCCATATCCGTAAGTTTTTCCCAATTTCCTTACCTTTCTCAATAAGCACTGCATTTACAAGGTCATACTTTGTCATTACGGAAAAGTTAGGAATATTGTATTCCTTAGCCATTTTTCAGATTTGTGACATTTGTATTCAGTATTTCTTTTATAAGTTTTTTTCTTCACTTTGCTGACTTTCATCAGTATATCTCTCATTTTTCATGGTTTTTCTGTTCTCTCAGAAACTCTTACATTTCTTTCCACTTTTTCTATTTCTTTTACTTCTTTTTATAATTCCTCTCCTTCTTTTTCTTCTTTACCTTTTCTTTCCATCTGCTTCTCATCTATGTCATTTAAATTTCCCAGTTCTTCCTGCTTTTCAACCTTCGGCTTTCTTCCTCTCTTTTTAACTTCTTTTATTTCCACAGTAGAAGTTTCTTTTTACATTTTCTGTTTCTTCAGTATTTTTCCTCAGTTTTTTCTTTCTTCCACGTTTTTACTTCTTTTACATTCTCACTCATTTATTCCTCCAATTCTCCGTATAGTGTCCATGTTTTTCTTCTCATATATTCTTGTATGCACGAATTTCCCTTTTAAATCTGTTCTGTCGCTTTTAAACAGTACGATTTTATGAGTTGACGTTCTTCCAGTCAGCATTTCAGGGTTTTTTCTGCTTGGCCCCTCTACAAGTACTTTTACCGTCTTCCCTAAATATTTCTGGCTTTCCTCCTTTGCCTTATAATTTTGAAGACGCATTAACTGCTGAAGCCTTTCATTTTTCACCTGCTCATCCACCTGTTCTTCCATTGTAGCAGCCGGAGTACCGCTTCTCTTGGAATACATAAACATAAAAGCATTCTCAAAACCAACTTCATTTACTACATCCATTGTATCCTGAAAATCCTCATCTGTTTCTCCTGGAAATCCTACAATTATATCAGTTGTCAGACCTATATCGGGTATTTTTTCTTTAATTTTCTTTGCCAGAGTTATGAATTCTTCCTTTGTGTAACCTCTGTTCATTGCATTCAATATTTTAGTCGAACCTGATTGAAGTGGTAAGTGTAACATTCTTGCTATTTTAGAATTGTCTGCTATTGCTTCTATTACTTCATCTGTGAAATCTTTAGGATGTGGCGAAACATATTTTATCCAGAAATCCCCTTCTATCTTGGCACTCTCCCTAAGCAGTTTTGCAAAATTATCTGTTTCATCTGCCAGATCGCTACCATACGAGTTGACATTCTGTCCTAAAAATAATATTTCCTTGTATCCCTTTTCCGTATATTTCTTTACATCCTGAACTATCTCATGTAACGGAACAGATCTTTCCATTCCCCTTACATAAGGTACTATGCAGAAGGTACAGTAATTATTACATCCATATGTTATTGAAATTGAAGCTACTATATCATCACCAAAATCAGCATCTACCCTCTGAGGTAATTCATCTTCATCTTCAACCATAACTACGTGTACATCTTCACCTTTTTCAAGCCTTTCAATTATATCCGGTATTCTTCCTATATTCTGATTACCAAGGACTAAATCGACATAAGGAGTTTTCTTTATAAACTCGTCTCTTACTTCCTGGGCAAGACAACCTGTTACTCCGATAATCATCTTACCATTCTTTTTTTCCTTAAGCCTTTTAAGATCCCCCAGTTTCCCGTACACTTTTACAGCGGCACCTTCCCTTACTGTACATGTATTCAGAAATACCAGATCAGAATCATCTATGTCATCTACTATTTCATAACCCATTGTCTGCAGAATCTGTTTCATTTTAGCACTTTCATTAACATTCATCTGACATCCATAAGTTATAACTGTTGCTTTTTTACTCACTTAATCTCTCCTTTTTATTTCTCGCTTTTTACTTGCATGTTGCATTATAGCACAATTTTCTGAATAATAAAAAGACTAGAGTTTATATCCTCTAGTCTATAATATTATACTAGATATTTTTTTATTTGTATATACTTAATTTTTTTACATATCATTTCATGATTTAAAAATTAATTTCAAGTTCAAAAAGTATTTACAGAAAGTTTATATTCAGGAATTCTATAATTAATTATTCTGTCAACTGTCAAAATTCCATTAGACACTCTTCCTGAAACAGTTAATGTAATTATATCCTCATCTGTTACTCCGTAATTTTTGTCCTATTGAATTGTAAACAAGATCCAATGTTCCTGAATTATCATTCAGCTGATAATATAAAATTTTTATCTTTAAAAAAACTAGATTGTCTTTTTTTATACGTGAATGTGTTTGTAGATTTAACATATTCTCCCGTATAAACTTTGTTTTGTAATTTTTGTTTTTTGCTGAATAACTTACAAACGCCATTGTCATTATTAGCAAAAATAATACCATCTTTTTCATTTAAAAACCTCCATTTTTATTTATGAAATCTAAATCTGCCGGATTTACATCTCCTGAAATTTTTTACTGTTCCACCATTTTTCAAATTCTGTTCTAAGCATGGTCACTTTTTTATCAGCTCCACTGTATCCTTTTTCCAGCCCGTCTGAATTATATCTTCCTCTTGACCAGTATTCTATGACAAGGTTGCTGTCTCCACAAATGACCTTTATATTATTTTTTGCATATTTCAATGCTCGCAAACAATCCTGTAAGTTCACCGAAATTATTTGTTCTTCCGTCAGATAACTTGTAGTTACCATATTCGTTTTATTTTTTTGAGCTCAAGTATTTCATATAATAATGAATTACCATCATAATCTGTAAGCCTTTACTTCAACTCCTTCACCTCTTCCGGTTCCGGCGTCAAAGTAAATCCCATCCTTTTTCAAGCTCCAAAAATAAGTTTTCATTTTTCTTTTCTTCATATTCTGCACCTGACTTCAGCCATTCCTGAGCTCCTTTTCACTCTTAAACGACTTGTATCTGGCTTTTTTTACCTTTTACCTTCTGTTCACATTCATTCCGTGTATAAAATATACCACTTTCCTGACTATCAAAAGATAATAGGCATATATCTTACTTTTTTTAATCCTGACATAATTTTCTAAATTTATAAAATTATAAATTTAATCCTCCGTCTACTCTTAATACCTGACCTGTTATAAATTTAGACATATCACTTGCAAGGAATAATGCCGCATCAGCTACATCTTCCGCATCTCCCATTTTCTTAGAGGTGTGTTTTCTAAAAACAGATTCCACAAGCTTTTCAGGCAGTACATGTGTCATGTCTGTTTTAATAAATCAGGTGCTATTGCATTGGCTCTCAGATTCTTTTTTCCAAATTCCTTTGCCCATGTTTTAGCCATTGCTATAACTCCACCCTTTGAAGCTGCATAGTTTGTCTGCCCTGCATTACCGTCAACTCCTACAACTGAAGCCATATTAATTACACTTGCCCCTTTACTTTTTAAGCAGTAAGGAAACAAATCCACTGCATCATATTGTAAACACCTTTTTAAATTTATATCAATTAATAAATCCCAGTCATCTTCCTTCATTCTTTGAAGTAAGGAATCTCTTGTGATTCCTGCATTGTTTACTAATACGTCAAGTCTTCCGTACTTTTTCCTTTACCATTGTGGCAAGTTCTTTTATGTTTTTCCCTATCAGTTACATTCAGTTTTTACGTGTGTAACATTTTCATGAGTATAATCAGCATCTATTAAGTCTCCTGAAATAACTGTAGCTCCGTTTTCAGCATATTTTAAAACGATTTCTTTTCCAATTCCTCTTGCCCCACCTGTTACCAAAGCTATTTTTCCTTTTAACATACTGTCCGCCTTTCAATAATTATTTTATATCAATTACAGTTACAACAGATATAATTTCAATTTATCTTTATTATATTATTTTGCAACTTCCAGTTTTACTCTTGTAACACCTTTACTTGTACTTGCTATTTTTGAAAATGCCGCCTTACTTAAGTCTATTACCCTTCCTTTTTGAATAAGGTCCTCTGTTGTTGATTCTTACTACAACTGATTTACCGTTATCCAGATTAGTAACTTTTACCTTTGTTCCGAAAGGTAATGTCTTATGCGCCGCAGTCAGGCTGTTTTCATTGAAGATTTCACCGTTTGCAGTTTTCTTTCCATGCCAGCTTCCTCCATAATATGAGCCATTCCAGTCTGAAAATGCGTATACTTCTCACGTTCCTCAATTACCTTTTCAAATGTATCCGCCACTGCCTTATTTTTTGAGTTTACATTCAGATTTTCTTCCTTGTTCTGATATATTGTATTCAAGTTTGTAACCATAACGGATTCCTGACTTGCTTTTTCTTTTTCCACTGTCACTTCAGCAGCATTTTTTGTTTCTTCCCATGAAGATGCCGCCACTACACCGGCAGTTCTTTTTGGTTTAGCTGTTTCAGCTTTTCTACTTCTTGTAGACACTGTTTTTGTTTCCTTTGTAGTTTTAGTGCTCTTTGTACTTACTGTACTTTTTAGTTTCTTTACTTGATGTATCTTTATTTTTGTAGTGTTACTTTTTAGAATTTTTACTATTGACTGTACCCTTTTTGATTCTGTTTTTAGAACCTGTATTTTTAGTTTTCGGTATTTTTCTTATCCTTCGTTTCCTTTTTAGCATTCGCATTTTTGAAGTTGAAGCAGACTTTTTTTGTAGAGCTGTTTTTTGTAACAGTTGTCTTCGCCTTCGATGTTTTTTTAGTATTTTGACCCTGTTGCTGCGAATAAAGAAACAGATATTGTCAGTCCTATGCAAAAAACACTGTTTTTCATATAAATATCCTCCATCCTTAAAAATCTGTAATATTATATCACAAGTGTTTCGTTTACATACTTAGACTAAACTTAGTTAACTGATTCAGGCTGTTTAACATGCTGGAATTTTGGACTGTCTACAGTCAATGTTTCAAAGACATACCCTTTAGCCTTGTAGGCATCTATTATCTGCTGCAATGCTTCAACTGTCGTTGTTTTTGCATAAGCATCATGCATAAGAAGGTTTACTTCCCTTACATTACATACTCCATTTTTAACCAGTTTCTCTACAGGAACTTTGTTTCCTGATGCATCTGTACTGTCATAGTTCCAATCCTGATAAACGTACCCTTCTTTTGTAAGTCTATTTATGATACCCTGTTTTATTGGCTTTTGATACTCTTGTAGTACTTGATCCTCCAGGAAATCTTGTAACTTTAGGATCTACTCCTGTTTTTTCCTTAATAAGATCCCTCAATTTATATAAATCAGCAAAGAATGCATCTACAGAAGCATATACCTGTTTATATTCATGGGAATATGTATGAATTGCAATAGCATGTCCTTCATCTACAATACGCTTATACATATCCGGATTCTGTCCGATAACAAAGAAAGTTCCCTTTATATTATTTTTCTTTAATATATCAAGTATTTTTTTGGAGTGTTGTTAGGAGTAGGCCCATCATCAAATGTAAGATATACAACCTTTATTCCTCTCTGCGCCCTTAGCTGATTATATTCCTTTTTAAGCTTATTATTTTTTTCAGTTACATCTTTTTAAAGATGCTTCTGTTTTAACTTTTTTTATCTTTTAATTCAGTAATCTGCTTGTTTAATGATTTTTTTCTCAAGGGCACCTTTTGCAGCACCGTAAATTGTAAATCCTGAATATCCAAGTCCCGCAAGACTTAAAATTAATGCTATTCCACCTATAATTTTTTTCATTATTTTGGTTCCTCTCTATAATTATTTTTCAGTATTATTTTTATATCCAATAAGCGTGTCTAAAAATTTTTCAGACGATGCTTAAAAGATTTCTATTTCTATTATTAGTTCCTGTTTTTTAATTTTTATTTTTTTATTCTGATTTAATTTTTCCATTATATCATTATAGCTTTTTAACTTCTGCATCTCTTTTTTTCAAGCTGACCCACTTCTGAGCAAGGGTTTCTTTTTCAGCCTTCAGCTCCTTCACTTCTCCTGATATTTTTACTTGCATCTTCCAAGTAAAATTTTTGAAAGTGCAGTAAGCCCTGCGGCCAATATAAACAAAAAAATATTATCAATTTAGCCATTGCTGACATTTTCTTATCTTCATAATGATTATGATAATGATTTTTATGATTTGACATTTGTATCCTCCTTGTCTAATTTTTAATGTTTTTTAAAATACATATCTATATTTGAGATTTTATAAAAATAAAAGACCTCTTAAAAAGAGGTCTTATAAAGGGGGAGTTAATTGAGGTTTTCAGATCTTTTTGATCTGAATTCATTATACACTATATAAATTAAATCCCAATTAACATTTGATTGTTTTTTTATAATAAATCTTTTTATAGATACGATTTTTATATTCTGATCTTAATATAGTATATAATAATTTCCATAAAATTTAAAGTCTTATTTCGTAGTTTTATATTTGTATTGCCATTTTACTGGCATAGAAACTATTTTTTTATAACATAATTAGAGATTTCAGGCAAAATTCCAACAAAAAAATACAAATAAAAAGCAATTAAAGTCTTCAAATTTGTGGTAATTTATTATATAATATAAAAATAAATTATAAGGAAAGGAGACATATGTTTTATTTGGTAAAACTATTTCCCTAAAAATTATCAAATTCAAAAACATATAACTGGAAAGATGGAATTACTTACTATTCAATTGAAGGAACTCTTCATATAAACCGTATTTTTAACAGTGATTTCTCAGATAAAATCGATATCCAAAATTCTACGAAAAAAAGAATTTGGTGATTTTCAGACAAATTTTGCCATGATAACTTCAAAATCATAGGTAAAAATCCAGAGAAATAGCCAATGAAATCATAGAAAAGTTTGAGCTGATGACATCATCGAAAAAAACTTGAAGTAGCAGGACCTGGATTTATAAACATCTATCTGAAAAATAACTTTATTAATAATGAAATTAAAAAAATAGGGGAGGAAAAATATGATTTTTCATTCCTTAACACTAGACAGAACTGTTGTAATTGACTATTCTTCTCCAAACATTGCAAAGCGTATGCACGTTGGGCACTTAAGAAGTACAATTATTGGAGAATCTATAAAAAGAATTATGCAGTTCCTAGGATTTAAAGTTTTTCGGAGATAACCACATAGGAGACTGGGGAACTCAGTTTGGAAAACTTATTGTTGCTTACGAACGTTGGCTTGACAAGGAAGCTTATGAAAATGATCCGATAGAAGAACTTGAAAGAATATATGTACTTTTCTCTGATAAAAGCTAAAAAGAAGATCCTTCCCTAAACGACATTGCAAGGGAAGAACTTAGAAAACTTCAGGCGGGAGACGAAAAACAACGCCCTTTGGAAGGAATTTATTAATATTTCAATAAATGAATACAATAAAAATTTATAAAAGATTTGATATTAAATTTGACTTCTACAATGGTGAATCATTCTATAATGATATGATGCCTGACGTACTTGAAGATTTAAAAGCAAGAAAAAAATTGCAAGGGAAGATGACGATGCACTTGTTGTTTTCTTTGATGAAGAAACAAAACTTCACCCATGTATAGTTCAGAAAAAAAGGATGGAAGCTTTCCTTTATTCAACTTCTGACCTTGCGACTATTAAATATAGAAAAGATGAATTAAACGCTGATATGGGGTTATATGTTGTTGATGAAAGACAGCAGGAACACTTTAAGCAAGTATTTGAAATTGCAAGAATGACAGGAGCACCTTATGATTATGAAAAAGTTCATATTCAATTTGGTATTATGAGATTTGCAAATGGAGTTATCCTATCTACAAGAGGTGGAAATGTAATCAGACTTATCGACCTTCTGAATAAAGCACAGGAAGAAGTAAGAAAAGTTATAGATGAAAAAGAATCCTGATTTACCTGAAGCTGAAAAGGATATTATCTCAGATATAGTTGGAACAGGAGCAATAAAATACTTTGACCTGAGCCAGAACAGAACTTCACCTATATTATTTGACTGGGATAAAGTACTAAGCTTGAAGGAAATACAGGACCATACTTACAATACACTTATGTAAGAATAATGTCCCTTCTGAGAAAAATGGAATCTGAAAATATTTCAGTTGACAAGAGCAAGGATATTATCCTTGATGACATGAATGACATTGAAAGAGACCTTTGCAGTTATGCTGTTAAGATTCCCTCAAGTTGTAGTAAAAGCGTATGAAGGATTTAAACCTAACCTGATTGCAGATTATTTATTTGATCTGGCTAAAACTTACAATAACTTCTACAACTCAAAATCTATATTGAAGGAAGAAAACAAGGATGTAATGCAGGCAAGAATATTACTTTCAATAAAGGCTGCAGACATACTGAAACAGGGATTGTCATTGTTATCAATACAGACAGTAGAGAGAATGTAATAGTAGAATAGACAATCCACATAAAATTTTTAAAAATATGAAAGATTATATTTATGAATTATTTAAAATTTTACAATGTAAAACAAAAATGAATTTAGAAAAAGTCATCAGCCTGATTTTTCAGGCGAATTTTGACTTTTTCTTAATGAATAATTGTTTTACATAAGTAAAGATTTCTGATAAATGAATAAATATATCTTTCATATTTTTATCTCTACTTATTTTTCTGTAAATATGCGGAGAAACCCTGAAATATTTCTTAAAAATTTTCGTGAAATAGTTGGCATCTTCAATTCCTACGTGTCTACACACTTCTGATATCCTGTCGTCTGTCTCAAGAATTCTTCTTGCGGCAACTGTCATTTTAATTTCCATAAAAAATTTATTTGGTGATTTCCCTGTATGCTTTTTAAACAGTCTTCTGAAAGACGCCTCACTTATATCAGACAATCTGCAGTAGAATTCTGTTGAAAATTCCCTAAAGGGATTATTTTATCATATCATTTACAATTGCCTGTACCCTGCTGTCTATTTCCCTGTTGTAATACTGAATTTTACATGTTCTGCTTTCCCCTTTTTCCTTTGAAATATTTATTAAATAACCTACTATTATTTCAGATATCCCTTAAAACAAAGAAGTCCCCAATCTATTGGCATTTTTCCTTTATCATTGAATAAAAAAACAGTCAATAATAAATTTATCTTCACATTTAATCTGTGTATCAAAAATCCATTATTTCAGACCATATTTTTAGTCCATGTATAGAATAGGAGGCAGTAAATCTGATACTTATAAAGGAAAAATGATTTGAAACAGACATACATGAAAGGTTACAGCTTTCAGGTATGTAAATAATATCATTTTTACCCACATCGTATACATTGTCATCTATTATAAAATTTTTGCATTTCCCTCCACTATAAACCTTATCATTGAGTAAGGTACCTTTTCTTCCTGAAATTTCCAGTCCCTATTGAAGGTATATGTATCAACATAAAGAAAAGCCAGATGGAATGCCTTCATTAATGAGTTGTTTTCCATAATTTGTAACTCCTGCTGTCATTTTTACTTTAATTATACCTCATAATATTTATAAAACAATTTTTTATGTACAATTTTTTTAAAAAAATTATATCTATTTAATCGTTTTTACTATAATTAATCGTTTTAGATATCTTGTTTTTATTAAAAATGAAGGTATACTCTTAATAATCAAAAGGAAAAACTGACGTCAATTATTTTTCACACAGGTATTATATACTTAAAATAGTATATTTCACTTATTTTACAACACTTAATATCTAACATTGAAAGGATGGAACAATTATGAAAAGAAGATTATTCTGTTACTTATCTCAGTATTATTTCTTATTATTTCCTGCGGAGGTTCAAAACAGTCAAATGAAACAGGAGAACTTGAAGGAGAAATAGTATTCTGGCATTCATTTACTCAAGGACCTAGAAACGAGTTCATGAAACAGGCTGCTGAAGAATTTATGAAAAAACATCCGAAAGTAAAAATTAAAAATTGAAACATTTGCATGGCCTGAATTTTTACACTAAATGGACAACAGGATTACAGGCCGGACAAGTTCCTGATGTAAGTACAGCTTTACCTAACCATGTTGTAGAACTGTTACAGGCAGATGCTTTAGTTCCTATTGATGATGTAATCGATCATATTGGAAAAGATAGATTTTACGCTGCTCCTCTTACAGAAGGGGAAATGAATGGAAAACATTATTCTATACCTCTATATTCACACGCTCAGGTAATGTGGTACAGAAAAGATTTATTACAGGCTGCAGGACTTGAAGTTCCAAAAACATGGGCAGAATTATTTGAAGCGGCTAAAAAATTAAATAATCCTCCTCAAGTTTATGGATTATCAGTTCCTATGGGACTTGGAGATATGATGGCAACTAGATTCCTTAACTTCTATGTCCGTTCAGCAGGAGAAACTTTAATAACTAAAGACGGAAAAGCAAACCTTACAAGCAAGGCTGCCATAGATGGGATAAATTACTGGGTAAATATGTATAAAGCAGTATCTCCAAAAGGTTCTGTAAACTTTAAAGTATTAGATCAGGCTACACTTTATTATCAAGGTAAAACAGCTTTTGACTTTAACAGTGGATTCCAAATTGGAGGAGTTAAACAGAACTCACCTGATTTACTGGACAAAATAGCTGCCGCACCAATACCTAAAGTAAATGCAGCAGATCCTGAACGGGGAATAGAAACTTCAAATATACCTATAATCGTATGGAAAAATAGTAAACACCCTGAAATTGCAAAAGCTTTTGTTGAAAGTTTATATGAAAAAGAAAAATACATTAAATTCTTACATTCTGTTCCAGGTGGTATGTTACCAGCCTTAAAAGATATTTCAAATGATCCTGCATACCTGGATAATCCAATAATCAAACAATTCCAGGATACAATCACAGTTATTAACAATGCTGTTGATAAAGGTACTGCAATTGGAATGGAATTTGGTCCAAAACCTGAAGCCGGAATAATTACAAGCCAAGGTGTAATTGAAAAGATGTTCCGTGAAATTATACTTAAAAATGTTCCCGTGGAAGAAGCTGCAAAAAAAGCTGAAAAGGAACTAAACGACTTATTTGCCGCGGCAAAATAACCAGCTAACCACGTGACAGGAAAGGAATACTCATGAAAAAGAATAAAATGAAAATCGATAAGATAAATCTGGTGTTTGTTTTACCAGCCATGTTAATAGTTTTTCTTCTGCTGGTTTATCCTATAATTTCCAGTGTATATTTTAGCTTTTACATCGAAAAACTTAATTAGACCGTATTACAAGTGGATCTGGTTTGACAACTTCAAATTTGTCCTTACTAACCCCTGAATTTTTTATCATGCATTCTGACTTCAATAAAATGGACTGTTTTATCAATTACAGGACAGCTTCTGGTAGGATTTATAGCTGCTCTTTCCTTAAACAGAATTCCAAAATTTTCGGGATTTTATAGAACTTTACTTTATTATCCCATGGGCGTTTCCTGCTATCGTTATAGCATTTTCATGGAAATGGATTTTTAAACGATGTTTATGGATTTATACCGAATTTACTTACACAACTGCATATTACAAAGGAAAACATAAACTTTCTGGCAGATCCGAAAACCGCCTTCTGGATAGTACTGTTTATAAATATATGGTTTGGAGCACCTCTGTTTATGGTAAATATTCTGGCAGCCTTAAAGACTATTCCGCGTGAACAGTATGAAGCGGCTATTGTTGACGGTGCATCTTCTTTTCAGGTATTCCGTTACATAACAATAAGACATATACGTGGAGTTATAGGATTACTGGTTGTTTTAAGAACAATATGGGTCTTCAACAACTTTGACCTGCTTTATCTGCTGACTGGAGGAGGACCTTCAGACTTGACCACTACATTACCAATATATGCATACAAGACAGGATGGAATTTAAAAAGATTAGGAACAGCATCTGCAGTCACTATTCTACTGCTTCTGTTTCTAATGGCTGTGTGTTTTGGATATTTCAAACTGCTTAACAGATGGGAAAAGAGAGGATGATAAATAATGAAATACAGTTATAAAAAAATAATATCTATACTGGATTAATCTATTTACTTTTTAACTGTTATGGCAATAATTGCCGTTTTTCCCTCTAATATGGATTATTCTTTTCTTCCATAAAGCCTTCAAGCGAAATGTCCAATAATCCATTGGCTTTTTATTCCTAAAAAAATTACATTCGATTATTATAGACAGGTTCTGTTTTAGTCTGAATTTTTATAAGAAATATAAAAAAATAGTTTAGTTATATCATTTACAGCCACTGTAATAACTATAATTGTTTCAGCCCCTTGGAGCTTACGGAATTGTAAGATTTTTTTCCCTAAAGTAGGTAAAAATGACAAAAATGCTTATTACTACATATATGTTTCCTACTATCCTGCTGGCTGTCCCATACGTTACAGTTATGGCAAAATTAGGATTAATTAATACATGGATTGGTGTAGTTATTACTTATCTGTCGTTTTCCATACCATATGCGATATGGATGCTGATAGGATTTTTTCAAACTGTTCCTATTGGAATTGAGGAAGCTGCAAAGGTTGACGGAGTAGGAAAATTCGGAATATTTTTTCAGATTGTACTTCCTATAGTGTCTCCAGGAATTGTTTCAACTGCCATTTACACATTTATCAATACATGGAATGAATTTCTGTATGCACTGCTATTAATAAATAACTCTGAAAAAATGCCTCTGTCAATAGCCCTCTACTCTTTAACAGGTTCAGAAATACTGGACTGGGGACAGATGATGGCTGCATCAGTAATTGTAATCCTGCCTTCAGTAGTGTTCTTTATGATTATACAGAACAAGATTGCAGGAGGATTATCAGACGGGTCAGTTAAGTAAACATATTAGGACAAAAATTATATACATAATTTGAAGAAAGGAGAGTATGATTTTTATTTTTATACTATCATACATTACAGAAATGAAAAAAATATAAATTACGGAATAATAGGAACCGGATATTTTGGAGCACATTTAGGAAGAATACTTAATAAAATTGAAGGAGCAAAAGTTGTTGCCATTTACGATCCGGAAAATACAAAAAAATATTTCTGAAGAACTTGGATGTGAAGTTTCAGAAAACATTCAGGAATTATGTGCAAGAGAGGATATTGACGCAATAATAGTTGCATCGCCAAATGGAGCACATAAAGGGTGCCGTTTTAGAAGTCTGCTAAAATAAGAAACACGTATTCTGTGAAAAGCCTATTGCACTTTCATACAAGGAATGTTCTGAAATGATAGAAGCTACAAAAAAGAATAACGTAATCTTCATGGCTGGCCATGTAATGAACTTCATGAATGGTGTAAGAAAAATAAAACAATTAATAAATGATGGTGTTATTGGAGAAGTTTTACATTGCCATTCTATGAGAAATGGATGGGAAAAGGAACAAAAGGAAATTAGCTGGAAAAAAATAAAGGAACTTTCAGGAGGCCACCTGTATCATCATATACATGAACTGGACTTTATACAGTTTATAATGGGAGTGCCTGAAAAAGTAACAATGGTTGGAGGAAACATCGCCCATCAAGGAGAAAAATTTGGTGATGAAGATGATGCCCTTTTCATAACACTTGAATTTCCAAATAAAAGATTTGCAACTTTACAGTATGGATCTGCATTCAGATGGCCTGACCATTCTGTAAAAATTCAAGGAACTAAAGGAGCTATCCTACTAGATCTTCAAGATGTAGGAGTTACTTTAAAAATTGATGATAAAGAAGAAAAATTCCTGCTTCATCGTACTAAAGAAGAAGATGATGACAGAACAAGAATATATAAAGGACTGGAAATGGACGGTGCAATAATGTACGGTAAACCTGATAGAATCCCTCCTTTATGGCTGCATGGAATCATGGAAATGGAAATGGAATTTCTACATAATGTTCTTCAGGGAGCTGAAGTTGATAAAGAATTTATTCCATTACTGGACGGTACTGCCGCAAGAGATTCCATTCTGACAGCAGATGCCCTTACTAAGTCTTTGGAAGAAGACAGAAAAGTAAAAATTTCCGAACTTTTGTAAACTCTGTTTTGTTTCATTGCAATATAAAAAGTTGTCAATTTCTGGCAACTTCTTTTTATTTTACAATTTTATTTTTATTCTATTAATTTATAGATATTAGATATTTACATAATAAGATTTTTAATTTAAAAATCCAACCAAAATTCCTCTCTAAATTCAAGGAAATTCCAGCCGGATTTTTATTAAATCTATTTTTTTAACTCATATTTTTCTGAAATACTGTCAACTAATTAGTTTGCCAGTTTTATTTTCATTCCATATTTTATCCTGTTTTTCTTTTTGCTTCATCTGATAATGCTCCGGGAAGTTTAGCATTTTCAACAACCTGAGCTCTATTTACAGTTGGTTTTTACCTTTGATTTTTTTCTTCAACGCCTTTTATAACGGAAGGAGTCTTAAAGAATTCATATACTTTTTATGAAGTTTTTCAGGTCTGTATATAAATTCTAAGAATTTATAGGCATTTTTCCTTATTAGGTGAATTTTTTTACAATAGCCATGCTATCTATATACATCATTGCATCTTTAGGTATAAAGAAATCAAAGTTTCCGTATTCAGATTCTTCCAGTTCACCATAGACATTTTTCAGCATATCCATGGACAGCATAGAATTCTCCAGTAGCCACACCCTTAGCAAAAGATGTTGCATCAAATTTTGCAAGATTTTTCTTCCATTCAAGAATTTTATTTTTAGCTTCCTGTAACTGCTTGTCATCTGCTGAATCTGAAGGATAACCTAAAGACTGAAGAGCTGCTCCTATTACTTCTCTTCCATCATCCAGCATTGTCATTTTCCTTTATATTTTTTCCTGTAGGAAAATATCAAAAGATCGAGGGTAATCTTTCATAAATTTTTTATTTACCGCTATTCCTGTTGCAAAATATGCATAAGGTATTGAGTAATCTAAGCTCGGATCATATTTTTTTGAAAGTTCCTCAAGCTTAAGTCCATCCTTATCAAGGTTGTTAAAAGTTTCTCCCAGTTTCTTCTTATCCAATTTTTTCTATAAGCCCACTTTTTTTCTAAGAACATCAACATAATCTGTAGATGGTGAAACTATGTCAAATCCCTTTGCTCCTGACATTAATTTTTGCTAGCATAACATCATTATTATCATAATAGCTCAAATTTACCTTTTATTCCAGTTTCCTTCTGAAAATTGTCTATTATTTCCTGCGGTATAAAAATACGTCCATGTATAAATATTCAGCTCCTTACTTCCTGAATCTCCACTTCCACTGCTTTTTACCTCCACAGGCAACCATCAACAACATCATTCCAAACAGTAAAACCATCTTTTTCAATTCTGACATCACTCCCTTGAATTTATATTTTAGTTACATTTCTGAGTATACCAAAAATGAATTATATCAAATGTTTTTACAGTTTCCCTATCATCAAAATGTCTTTTTTCCTTTCCTATAATCTGATAAGTTTCATGCCCTTTCCCTGCTATAAGAAGACTGTCCCCTTCCCTGATTATTTCCTAAACCGCATATTTTTACAGCACAGAGGGTATTATCAGATATCTCGGAAGATACCGCGCACGTTCACCTGTTGCCGAATACAAGATTACCGAAATTGATGATGGTAAAGTTACCTTCTTTTTCAATGATTTGGCTAACAATAAAAAGAAAACTTACATTACTATATTTAGGAATATTACTACAAAAATAGTTACAAATATAGAAATCCGTTGCTTTAATTTTATTATTCATATATTAGCCTCCTGTATTATTTTTTTAATTATTATACCTCGAAAAATTCCTCTTATCAAATTTAATTTTTCATTTCCTAAATTCAATAAAATTTCCAATTGAAAAATCCAGCTAAAATTTCTTCTTAAACTCAAAGAAATTCCAGCCGGATTTTTATTAAATCTATTTTTAACTTATACTTTTCTGAAATACTGTCAACTAATTAGTTTGCCAGTTTTATTTCATTCCATATTTTATCCTGTTTTTTTCTTTTGCTTTCATCTGATAATGCTCCAGGAAGTTTAGCATTTTCCACAACCTGAGCTCTATTTACAAGTGATTTTTATCTTTGATTTTTTCTTCAATTCCTTTTTATAACTGAAGGAGCCTTAAACTGTTCATATACTTTTATGAAGTTTTCAGGTCTGTATAAAAAAATTCTAAAAATTTATAGGCATTTTTCCTTATTAGGTGAATTTTTTTACAATAGCCATACTGTCTATATACATCATTGCACCTTTAGGTATAAAAGAAATCAAAGTTTCCGTATTCAGCTCATCCAGTTCACCATAGACATTTTCAGCATATCCGTGGGCAGCATAGAATTCTCCAGTAGCCACACTCTTACCAAAAGCTGTTGCATCAAATTTTGCAAGATTTTTCTTCCATTCAAGGATTCTATTTTTAGCTTCCTCTAACTGCTTGTCATCTGCTGAATCTGAAGGATAACCTAAAGACTGAAGAGCTGCTCCTATTACTTCTCTTCCGTCATCCAGCATTGTCATTTTCCCTTTATATTTTTTCCTGTAGGAAAATATCAAAAAGATTGAGGGTAATCTTTCATAAATTTTTATTTACCGCTACTCCTGTTGCAGAATATGTATAAGGTATTGAGTAATTTAAGCCTGGATCGTATATTTTTGAAAGTTCCTCAAGCTTAAGTCCATCCTTATCAAGGTTGTTAAAAGTTTCTCCCAGTTTCTGCTTATCCAATTTTTCTATAAGCCCACTTTTTATAAGAATATCAACATAATCTGTAGATGGTGAAACTATGTCAAATCCCTTTGCTCCTGACATTAATTTTTGCTATCATAACATCATTATTATCATAATAGCTTAAATTTACCTTTATTCCAGTTTCCTTCTGAAAATCGTCTATTACTTCCTGCGGTATAAAATATGTCCATGTGTAAATATTCAGCTCCTTACTTCCTGAATCTCCACTTCCACTGCTTTTTTACCTCCACAGGCAACCATCAACAACATCATTCCAAACAGTAAAACAATCTTTTTTTCAATTCTGACATCACTCCCTTAAATTTATATTTTTTTATTTCATTTCTGAGTATACCAAAAATGAATTATATCAAATGTTTTTTTACAGTTTCCCTGTCATCAAAATGTCTTTTTCCTTTCCTATAATCTGATAGGTTTCATGCCCTTTTCCTGCTATAAGAAGGCTGTCCCCTTCCCTGATTATTTCCTGAACCGCATATTTTATAGCCTGTTCCTGTCTTCAATAATTATATACTTTTCCTTAGGAAAAATTTATTTCAGTAAGACCTGTTTCAACTTCCTTCAGTATCACCATAGGATCTTCCGTTCTCGGATTATCTGAAGTCAATATTATATAATCACTAAATTCTGCGGCAGCCTTTGCCATTTTAGGTCTTTTCTTATTATCCCTGTCTCCACCTGCACCAAATATAGTGACAACCCTATTTTCTGTTATTTTCTTCAATGTAGTTCCTACATTCATAAGTCCATCATCTGTATGGGCATAATCCACTACAATTCTTACATTCATATTATTTTTTACAGTTTCAAATCTTCCAGGTACAGAAGGCATCTTTTCAAGCTTTTCTACAATCTTGTCCATTCCTGTTCCCAATGACAGTGCCGAAGCCACACATCCAAGAATATTATGCAGATTGTATTCTCCTACAAGATTTACATCCAGAATATATTCATCTTTTCCATGAATAATTTTTTTATTTTCATACCGTCATTAGTGTATTTTTACTATTTCTCCATATAAATCTGCAGTTTTATCATTTACACTTATTGAAAAAAATATCTGTTTTTCCTTCTTATCTCCTGTATCACTTTGTACACCACTTTGGGCATTAACAGGCTTTTTCAGAAACTATTCTTTTACCATACCCATCATCTATATTTATAACTCCTGTACCGTCTTTTCTAAGCATGGAAAAGATTTTTCTTTTTGCATTGAAGTAATTTTCCATTGTACCATGAAAATCAAGATGATCCTGAGTAAGATTGGTAAATATTGCAGAATCAAATTCCAGCATATTTACACGGCCTATTTCAAGTGCATGTGAGCTGACTTCCATTATAAAATACTCTACTCCTCTTTTTTACACTTTCATTTATCAGTTTTATAAGTTCAAGAGATTCAGGGGTTGTATTTACTGTCTCAAATTCCTCATCAAGTATTCTGTTTCCTGTAGTTCCAATCCTTGCTGTTTTTTTCAAGTATATTTTTCAAGGATATAACTTGATGTCGTTTTTTTCCATTTGTTCCTGTTATCCCTACTATTTTCAATTTATTCTGCGGGTAGTTATAGTAATTTGAGCTATTATTCTCAGACTTTTTCCTTACATTTTCTATAAGTATAAAGGAAACATTTTTCATAACCGCTATATCCGGATACATTGACTTTTTTTCAGCAACTATCATTTTTGCACCGCTGTCAATTGCTTTTCTGGATAAAGTCATGCCCGTCCACATTATTTCCTGTCATTGCTATAAAAACAAAGTTTTTCCCTTATTTTTCTGGAATCATATTCAATTCCTGCTATTTCAAATTTTTTTCTCCTTCATTTTAAAATTTCATAGGAGATATTATCAAATATTCTGTACATTTTCCTACCACCTTAAATTATATTTTTTTCATAAAATTTACTGTTTAGCCTTTTAATTTGATTATAACAAAAAGCTGGAATTATCCAGCTTAATTTATTAATATCTGTTATTTAAACTGTAAATTTGAAAAAAACACTTTTACAGTCTTCCATTAATTTACGCAAGTAATTTATTTATGTACTAGTTAGTTGCCTTTATAGGCTCTGCTGCCGTAAGTTCCCATTGCTGTATTCCTTTACCTTTAAGGTCTGAATCACGGCCAATGTAATAATTCTTTACCCTTTTGTTTACAGGAAAAAAATTTCATATCTGAAAGTCAGAGGTACTTCAACTGCTTGATCTATGTAATATTCCTGCCATTTTTTTATAAAAGCTTCTGCCTTATAATTAGGGTCTTCCAATGTCTTAGGACTTGAAGTTTCCGCCATCAGCTTATCATTTTCTTCTGAAACAAATCTTGTATAGTTGAATGCGGCCTTTCTTCCGGCAGATTCAAATGGATTCAGGTTTGTTCCTACTCCCCCATGCGGCAAAGTATACATCTATTTCAGGATCATCGGCATCTACTTTATCATAAAAACTGTTAAATTCAATAAGTCTTCCTGTAGAAAGCACTGCTTTTATCCCTATCTGTTTCCACTGCTGGATATAGAACTGCACCAATGGTTCAGCAATATCTCCACCTGCCATTGCAGCTATTCTTACTTCAAAAGGTTTTTCTGTTTTTATCTTCCCTGTATCCGTCCCCATTTACATCTTTGTATCCCTGCCTCGTCTAATAACTTTTTAGCTTTTTCAGGATCATAAGGATATCCTTTTATATCTTTTGAATAATATTTCTTAAATGCTGGTGGCACTGACATTGTTGCTCTTTCTCTCAGACCATAGTAGAACGCTTTTGTCATCTGGTCAACATCAAGCCCATAAGCAAGAGCCTGTCTCAAGTTTTTGTCTGCCATTTTTGCATTAGGATCCATAATATTTTCTCCTTTTGTCTTATCAAAATGACCTACCTTGAATCCCATATATGAATAGTATAATTCCTGTCTTCCAAGCAATTCCAGGTTATCCAGATTACTGTATGTCTTATAAAGATCTGTCGGAATACGTAACGCCAAATCATATTTACCTGCCTTCAATGCAGAAACTATAGTATTTGAGTTTACTACTTCCACTGTAACTTTTTCAATTTTAGGTTTACCTTTAAAGTAATGTGGGTTTGCTTTCAGTTCCAGACTTTCTCCCTGTACATTACTTACTATTGTATAAGCTCCCAAAGTTAATACTTTACTTCTTACTTTTTCAGATTTTTCAAGGTCTTTTATAGGTATATCCTTCAAATAATGTTTAGGTAACACTGATCCTATCAGACCATTTCCTATAGTGTATATTCCTTGGCCTAACTCAGTAAAGGAAACTTCCACTGTCTTATCATCAATCTTTTTTTCAATCCCTGAGATACTGTCAGCCTTTCCTTCATGATATTCTTTTACTCCTACTACCTTTAAGCTTTCATCATCAAATCTTACACCTGTGTAATCCTTATTTGCAATTACTTCAAACGTATAAATAATATCATCAGCTACTAACGGCTGACCATCAGACCATTTTACACCATCTTTTATTTTTATCGTAGCCTTTTTGTTTGGAATATCAACATTAAGTGTTGATAACCCAGTATCTGTAATTTCAAAGTTTTCATCCGTATCAAATATCTGGTTATTAAAGAATAATGATATCAAATCTCCGTCATAACCATCTCCCTGACCGATATTAGTGTAAAAATCCCTACCAGAGGTGAATCTTTTACTAATGCAACCTTTAAAACAGCATCCACTACTGCAGGTGCATTATTTGTCGTTTCAATTGCAAACTTTGAAGCATCCACACCTTCTTCCCCACTCTTAATACTTTTTCTCTCCAGGCCCGCACGCTGTAACTAGAAGCATAACTACGGCCAGAAGAAACATCATCAATTTTCTACTTTTCATTTTCCTACCTCCTACAAAATATACTTATATTAGTTTTACCATTTTTTTCACAATATTACAATACCTTTTTTTCAAAATATAAAAAAATGCTCTAAACCACAAGGTATAAAGCAATATCGTTTATTAGTTTATAATTGAGTGGTGCCCACGCATAATTATTTCGCTAAAAATGGGTATTTGAAATATAAAAGTTGTCAGTAAGTTGCCAGTAAAATTTCAGTTACTTTTTTAAAATTTCTTTTCATAACTTTACTCCTATGTTGAAAATAAATTTATTTTTCCTAATAAAAAGCTCTATTTTTTACAACAAGGATTATCTGAAATTAAACTAAACAATGTATATTTTTTTCTTTGGGAAGCATAGATTATGAAAAGTCCCATTTTGAATACTATTTTAGTGTACCAAAAATTATTTGTCCAAGATTTGGGTACACTCCAAAAATTTTTAAAGCAAACGACTGGCTGGTGGAATGATTTTAAGATTAATCTGGATATTGAGCTGGAAAATACGGTTAGGGAGAGAACTGCTGTACATAATCAAAATAAAAAGCAGATCTCAATCCGTAAAGTTTTTTTCACTAAATAAATGAATTATGGAAATAATATCTTCTGCTAATTCTTCCTGAATTGATCTTTCTTTTATACCATCAGAAATAATTTTAACTTTTGTTTCAAATTTTTTCAAAAAAATACTGTTCCGACAATCAATATATTTCATTCCAATATTATTGATATTATTCCGATAAAATAGTATACTATGAAAAGATTGAGGGATTTTATGTATATTACAGTTAAACAAGCTTCTGAAAAATGGGGAATATCTGATAGAAGAGTAAGAGTTTTATGCTCTGAAGGAAAAATACCGGTGCATATCAAGAAGGAAGAACTTGGAAAATACCATATGATGCAATAAAACCAACTGATGGAAGATATAAAATCACAGGAACGCTCATTCAAATATTAGAAGAAAAAAATTAAGCAATCTTAAAAGCAAGGAGACCTTTAACAGAAGGGAACTGGAAAGATTAAATGAAGAATTTTTAACAGAATATACCTATAACTCAAATGCAATTGAAGGGAACACTTTTAACTTTTACGTGAAACAGACATGATTCTTAAAGGGTTTACCATTAACCAAAAAAATCATTAAAGGAGCATTTTGGAAGTAATTGGACACAAGGAGCTTTTTGAGTATGTAAGAAAACTTGTTAGTGAAAATGTTGAAATATCCGAAAAAGTAATTAAGGATATTCATTATTTGATATTGGCTGATAAGAAAGAGGATAGAGGAATATACCGTAGAGTTCCTGTTAGAATTATGGGAGCAGCTCATGAGCCCGTACAACCGTATCTAATTATTCCGAAAATGGAAGAATTATTGGAACGTTATAAAAAAACAGCAAGGAAGACATTGTAACTAAACTTGCCCGTTTTCATATAGAATTTGAAAATATTCATCCTTTTATTGATGGAAATGGAAGGACTGGAAGATTATTAATAAATTTAGAACTTATGAAGGAGGGATATCCACCTATAGATATCAAGTTTACTGATCGACTGAGATATTATGAAGCTTTTGATGAATATCATGTAAAGCACAATATATCAGCAATGTCAGATATGTTTGCTAGGTATTTAAATCAGAAACTAGATTTATATTTATCTATTTTAGATAAGTAAAAATTTTAAAAATTAGAGTGTACCCAAAACTGTGAACAATTAAACAGGAAATTAGTTTTTCTTTAACGTAAATTCCAAATATAATATACATTTTCTATTTTTAGATATGATTTATAAGAACAAAAAGTCAGCAAGGTTAAAAATGATTGTATGGGAATTTTTATCATTACAGATATCCGCCCCTCAAAAAAATACTATTAATATTTTGTCGTAGACATTTATATAGTTATTTTGACAAAGAAGAGGAAAAGAGACTGACACCTCTTTTTAAAAATTATCAAATATATCAGTAAATACCTAAAAAAATATGAATTTAATTTCCTTATAATTAAATATAAGAATTATTTCTAAATTTTGGTAGTATTAGAAATAATTCTTTTTATGTAATAAATAAAAATAAGACTGCCTAAATTTTTGTATTTTTTAAGGAGTCTTATAAATTTATTTAGTTTTTGCTTTCTGATTCTAGTCAAGAATCACCTTTTAAAAAAATGATTTTTGATTTTTTTATAGCTCTTTCATTTAATTTTTAAGCTATGGAAAGTTGTATCCATGCTTTTTCAAAATTTCCTGATAAACTTCGTATATATATATTTTTTTATGCTCTTCCCTGATCTGGTTCGTATCTGTCTTTTTATTCTGACCATTTTTTTCTTACAGCGTCTTCTAATGAATCTCCTGTTATAGCTTGCTGGCTTGCAATCGCTCCACCAAGTCCCCCTAATTCACTTCCTTGCAAAGTTTCAACTGGAATATTCAAAAATATCTGAAAAATCTGACACCATTGCTTTGAGTTAGTTCCACCACCTGAAATACGGATTACTTGAGGTCTTTTCCCTAAACTTTTCTCTAGTTTATCCAAATGCTGCTTATGAGAATATACGATTCCTTCATAAACAGATCGAATCATTTCCAATTTTGTAGTTGTCGCTGTAAGTCCTAAGAAGCATGATGGAGCTCAGTGTGAGTATTACTTCCATACAGGAATGGTAAAAATATAACTTTACTGTAAGAGCTGTCGTATCCTTTAAAAAAACTTCAAGTCCTGTGTAAATACTCTCAGTTTCTTTTTAAACTGGACATTTCTTCCGACATTAGTATCTTTAAAATAATATCTAAATTTCCAGCAGAAGTTGGACTTGACTCTTCTACTAAAAAAATCCCTATTTGGAAAAATACGAATTCATTTGACCACTTTCATAGCCTGCAGGTATTTTTGACGGATAAGTGTTTATATTCCAAGTTCCCGCAATAACGCTAAATGCAGAACTGTCTAGAACTCCAGAACCTATCGCGCAGGCATCAATGTCAAACAGTCCTCCAACAACAGGTGTACCTTCCAGAAGTCCTGTAATTTCAGAAACCTCCTTTGTAATTCCTCCAACAATTTCCTTGTAATCAACCAATGGCGGCAATGCCTCTTTTCATTTCAGGTATTCCAAAAATTCTAGAATTTCATCATCATAAGTTCCTGTTTCAAAATTAATCCAATGATTTCCTGAAGCATCTCCATATTCCTGATTCACTTTTCCAGTGAGTTTAAAACGCACGTAATCTTTTTGCTGATAAAATTGCTCCTATATTATTGTAGGATTGGGGGTTCATTTTCTTTTTAACCAATGCAGCAATACTGGACTTTTGAACTCCAAAAACATGCTGCCTTTGTCTTATTCCACAATTTTTTATTTCATTTTCAAATTTATTTGCCAGCTCTCCTGCTCTTCCATCTGTGGATAAAATACCGTTTATAAATTCCTTGCGATTCTTATCCAGCACATAAAGTCCTTTTTCCATGACCGACGCAGGCAACTGCAGTAATGTCTTTCCCTGTCAAATTTGATTTTTTTAAAAGCTTTTTATTGAATCATAAATTGCATCTGAAGTTTCTTTTTAAATCAACTTCCCTGTAACCTGGTTTTTATTTCCTTCCTCATTGTATGAAACGAAGAAACTCCAATTTCATCTCCATTTTCATCAAAAATAATAGCTTTTGTGTTTGTTCCCCATAATCTATACTCAAAAAAATATTTCATAAACTATTCTCCTTTTACAAAAAGTCAATATTAAGAAATACAAGAAACAAAAAGCTCCTTTGTATTTCAAATTAAATATTTTAAAAATTCTTAAATATTTATATCTATTCCTTCTGTTGCAGGATCAACAGATTCTTTTTATAGCTTTTTACTGCTCAGGTTTAAAAATACACTCTCTGAGCATTATTATAGAAAAACATCCTCTAATTCTTCTTTTGTAAAAATATCTACATTTTCAAAGCCAAGTTGCTAATTCATTATAAGTATTAAATGTAGCAGACCAAGGAGAATCTGTTCCCCAAATAAGTCGTTTTGCTCCCAAAATTTCTTTTTGCAATAGTTACATTTTTGTATGAATTTGGAAATGGATAATCTTCAGGGCTATCTATATCTTGAATAGCCGATAAATCAGTATAAATATTAGGATATTCCTTCCACATGTTAAGATCCGCTCTCACTCTTTTCAGGAGTTGCTGCATGCGGAAATGATAAATGACAAACTACAAAAATCAATATTAGGATAAAGTTTTTGCAAGATTTGCAATCGCTTGTGGCTGATGGCTTATTTGATCCCAATTACCATAATCTACTGTAACAACAAATCCAGGATAATCCGCCAAATAGTTAAATAATCTTGTTACAAACGGATCTGTATCTAGTCTAAATGGATTTGTGTTTCTATATCCATGAATTCCCCCATCTTCACTTATTTCAAATTTTATTGCTCTAAACCCTAAAACTTCTACATATCTTTTAGTAATTTCAAGCGCTCCTTAGCATAAGGATCTACTGAAAAAGCTCCTATAAATCTTTCTGGGTATTTTTTTATTGTAAGATAAGTGTAATAATTTTGGTATCCATGTAAATGTCCTTGTAAAAGTACAGATTTTTCAATACCATTTTCATCCATTAATCTCAAAAATGATTCTGCTGTAAACTCTGTATCTCCATAACCCTTCAGGGAATAATTGAGTCACATCTCCATCATCCCAAATTACTTTTCCATTACCAAGTGGAGTCATTCTCCCTTTTTTTATTGAATCCAGCAACTGCTTTTTACAATATGTGCATGTGCATCTATTTTTCATATTTTTTCTCCTTTAATTACATAATTATAATTCAATTTTTTTCTAATTTAATCTTGTCCCATAAATATTTTTCTTTACTTCCTTCAAATCCACTGTTTTTTTATCAGCCATTTTTCAAATAAGCATAGATACTTTCTCGTTTTTGTTCTTAAAAAGAATAGTCCTACTAGATATACAACTATTGTAATTCCTATTAATATAGGATTTCCTGAAATCCAAGCAAAGAAAAATTAGTGCATTCAGTGGTCTAGCTGTCAAATTAAAAACTTGCTATTAATGCTGCCCCTGCAGGTAAAGCTTTTGCTGCAATTGCTGCACTCGTATAATATGGTGCTATAAAAGCTGCTTGCATAAAGTCCTAAACTTAGCCAAATTATTCCATTTAATATTGTTTTTTTAAAATATTTCCTTTAGTAACAGCTATCATTGCTTCTATTATAAAAGGAATTGCGATCAAATCAACCATTGGCAATGTCTTATTTCCTGGCAAAAACAAATGACAGTATTGCCATAATAGGAATTAATAACACTCCTGCGATAATTGTTGCAGGTTCTCCAAATCCTACTCCATCATCAACTGCAATAAACCATCTTTTTATCAGTTTCACGTTCATTTGAAAGATCTTGCTTTTTTATTTTTTCAACTGCTTCTGCAAGCGGTCCAAACGCTTTTTGCAAATACTCCTGTAATCAATGGAAATATTGTCATAACAGCTGATAATGCAACAGCAAATCCTAAAATTTGTCCCCGTGCATCTAAAGTTCCTAATGATTTTTATATTCCCAAAAACTCCCATAATAAGCCCTAAAATTGCTCCAAGCATTGTCGGTTCTCCAAAAACTCCCAATTTTTCTTTAATGTTTCTGGATTTAATTTTTGATTTGTGAAGTCCCAATAAATTCCACAGAGGATCAAGAATAATCGCTGGAACTAATGATTCTACATTATGAATCGAATTGATTGTTGCATTTTTAACTCCATAATATTCAGACCATCTATCAGCAACTGTTTCTGATAAAAAGCAGTGAGTAAAAGTAACATAAAAATCATAAACGCAAATGATAATGCAAAAATTTTTGAGTAAATTGATATGCCATTGCTCCCCAAATCATGTATCCAAAATTATTCCATAAATTTGACGGGACAAAACACACGAGTTACTCCTATTACAAATAACAGAATTTCAATTAATAATCCAAATACAAAAATGAAAGTCCAATAGTTGTTGAAAATGACAGTTTAGAACCCATTTGCCAACCCATATCCACTACTTCCAGCTTCAATCCTGTAGCTTTTACCATTTGATCAACTAACTGAGTTACTGCTGGCGCAAAACTTCCTATTACCCATCCAAATCCTGTAAGACCAATACCCTGCATAAAGTCCGCTCATAATTGATTTTTTAACTTGCACTCCAAGTGCTACACTTACTACAAAAAAATCATTATCGGTACAACTACTGCTGGTCCCAGTGTATTAAATATATCACTAAACACTTTTAACATAATTTTTCTCCTTAAAGTTTTTTTATTTTAATTTTTATGGATTTACCACATTTCTTAAATTTCCTGCAAAAAAATTCAATGATATTTTCAGCAGCTTCTTTTGCCAAAGTTATTCTTCCCTCAACAGTTCCCTGTTCCAGCATGAGGTGCCATAATCACACTATCTAAAGCTCTTAATTCCTCTGAAACTTTAGGTTCAAACTCAAATACATCAAGTCCTGCTCCAGCAATTTCTCCTGTTTTTGAGTGCTTCTACCAAATCAGCTTCCCACCACAATTGGACCACGAGCGGCATTTATAAGGTAACTTCTATTTTTCATTTTTGAAGGCTCTTTATTAAATTTACCTTTTTGTAGCAGGTAATCCAGGCGCATGGATTGTTATTACATCAGAATTTGCCAATAACTCGTCAAACTCAACATATTTTACATTTAATTCTTTTTCCTTCTCTTCACCAAGTCTAAAAGTATCATGATACAAAACTTTCATGCCAAAACTTTGAGCTAATTTTGCAACTGTTTGACCAATTCTACCAAATCCATAAACTCCTAAAGTTGCTCCTTCCAATGATAATCCTTGATATTTTCTTTCACTTGGGTCAATCCAATTTCCATCTCTTACGATTTTATCGTAAAATGCCAATCTTTTTGTTGCAGCCAATAATAACGCAAAAGTCATTTCCGCTGTAGGAACTCTCACTGCCTGTGGTGAATTTTCAACTACGATTCCTTTACTCTTTGCAAATTCAATATCAACATGGTCAAACCCTACCGCATTTAAAGAAATTAATTTTAAATTTTCTCCAGCTTCTATAAGCTCTTTATCTGCTTTTTGCCCCATCAATAAAAGTGCATCATATTTATGAAGATTTTTCCAACACATATTCTCTAGTGAAAGGTTCTTCTGAATAAGTCACATCAAATTTTTTTCCATTAATTCTGTAAGTCCTTCTTTTGGTACAATCCCTGTTACTAATACTTTTTTCTTTTGCCATTTGACACCTCCTGTATTTTTTTATTTATTATTAAAATTTTTAAATTTCTGAAATCTCATAAAAGCGTCACTTTATGATTTCCATTATTTGCCGAAAATACATATGCTTTTTCCAGTTTTTCAAAGGCTATTGCATTACTTGACGCACATTTTTTTCTTCAATTATATTTTTGAACAAATTTTTCCATTTTCATAACTAAATAGCGACAAATCAGCTTTTTCCACTTCTAAAAACCATACAAAACACATTTTTCCCTGAATAATTTTCCACCCCAGATAGCATGTCCGAACTCTGTTGGCTCTGGATATTTATATAATTCCTTTGAAAAAAATCTTCATTGAAAACTCTAAGCGTATCTCCATGAAATCCTTGAATTATAATATTTTTCCTTTTGAGAGTCGCCATCTAAATCAACTTGAACGACATCGCTCGTTTCCTCACCAAAATTACATCAAGTCTCCAGTCTTCTGTGTCTGAATATTCAGGATAAGTTAATTTCACAATTCCTTCCACAGCTGTAATAAGTGAGTATCCTTCTTTTTGAACTTCATAATATCCATGATTTTTTAACAATCTTAACGGCAATTCTTTCAAATTTGTTAATTCTGCACTATCTAAATCAAATTCACCAACAAAAATTTTACCTTTATCAGACCAATCTTCGACAAAATTTTTAGAATTTTGCAATCGTACAACCAACAAATAATATTTTTCCATCTTTTTGTTTTATCAAATCAAACCTATGCAAATACGGAAAATCTGCAATTTTTGACTTCCCATTTTTCATCTTTATATTTTCCATAAACAATTTGACATTCTTTTTGAATTGAAACCCCGGATAAAATTTTTGAGTTGCTAAGAAATCCAGCGTACCTGGCACTTGAATAATGCTCATTGTACCACCCTACAGTATCCCAGACAATTTTTTGAAAAATTATCATTTTATATCATAAGCAAAAACAAGAATTTTTCAACTTCTGATGCCACCAGTAAATAATCTTTATCATCTTTTTTTGAATACGGTTAACTGCATAGCATGATGGTAATTCATCCGAAAAACCTTTTTTTACATTCACTTTTTTCCCCTCCTTTCCAAAAAAATGATTACTTTTAAAACAAAAGTTTTTTTAATTTAATAATAACTTAGATATATCTAAGCAAAACTCGAAATAATAATAGACTTGTTCGGCAACTCTATATTTTTTTATCTCTAATAAGATGACTCAATCCCTTTAGAGAAATATTTATCTCATTATATTTTTCAAATTTAATACCGTTACCAAACAGGTCTAATAAAGACTAAAAATTATTTTTAATTAAAAAAATAAAAAAATTAAAGTTCTTTTTAATGGTACTTTAAAGACAAGTTTTTTTATTTTCTTTTGATTCCTTCACTTTTTAATCCCGGCATATGTACATCATTTGGATACAGAATTAAAATGTCTCCTTCTTTTTAACAGAACATTAAATAATACATTACCTGAGTAAATAACTAAATCTTTTTCTTCTTCTGTTTTTTTCAACTTTCATATTATTTGAAGTGTTAAATGCCACATATTCCTCTCCACAAAGCATTATTTGCACATCCAAATTTTTTTAGATGGGTTTCCATGATTTTATCTTCCTCTGTGCCAGTTTCGTAAGCATTTACATGCATTTTTTATTCCTAAATCAGTATCATACGCTCCAGCATCAAGCTTTTTTTAGTTCCTCTAAATTTTTTATTTGTATATTCAATACATTCTTGAACTTTTTAGCAACATTTTTATTTTTGTAAAGTATCTTTTAAATTTGTGTATATCACTTTGACCTCCAAAATATTTCTCTACTATCTTCTACAAGTATAACTCGTTTTTCTCTTTGTCAAGATTCAAAAATGAAATTATAACAATAATTTTATTCAGTTTTTTCATCTTTTCTTTTACCAATAATTTTGGTAATAAATATAATTTTATCACTTAAAAATTTTAATAATTTCAAATAATAATGATAATTTCTAATTTTTTTAGAAGATTTTTGATGTATTATTTTTTTACTAGGTATTTCTTCTTTTTTATATATTACTTTAATATCTCAATTTATAAAAATTATTAAAAATATTTGACTTTTTTTAATTTTTATAGGATATATATTATTATGTGAATATATCCACATATATTAATATGAATTTTTAAAACAAAAAGGAAATAGTATAATGAAAGCAGTAGTCGTTAATCAAGAAGGAACTGGAATAGAAGTTGTAGAAAAAGAATTAAGAGGGCTAAAAGCAGGAGAAGCTGTTAGTTGATGTGGAATATTGCGGTGTTTGCCATACTGATTTACATGTGGCTCATGGAGATTTTTGGAAAAAGTTCTCGGAAGAGTTTTTGGGACATGAAGGAATTGGAATTGTAAGAGAAGTTGCTGATGGTGTAACATCACTAAAACCTGGAGATAGAGTAAGTATTGCTTGGTTTTTTTGAAGGTTGTGGAAGATGTGAATACTGTATCAATGGATAAAAAAACGAATCAGCTTCAAAAATAAAAATTGTTGGCCATAGGAAAAAGATATTACAGACGGCGTGTATACTCATTGGACTATTAAAGAATTAAGAGATGTTATAAATAAATTAGTCTATTAGAATAGTTGCCAATAAGTTGCCAGTAAGTTGCCAATAAATTTTTTTAATGTATTGAAATAAATAGAAACAGATTAAGATAGAATAAAACCACAAAGTACCATAAATAAAGAAAAAGTGCAATTCAGCATAAACACTGATTTGCACTATATATCACATTTTTAGCTATTCTAATGGTGCCCAGACGCGGAATCGAACCACGGACACAGGGATTTTTCAGTCCCTTGCTCTACCGACTGAGCTATCTGGGCATAAATGGCGGAAGTGACGAGACTCGAACTCGCGACATCTTGCGTGACAGGCAAGCACTCTAACCAACTGAGCTACACCTCCATAAATGGTGGTCACAATTGGGCTCGAACCAATGACCCCCTGCTTGTAAGGCAGGTGCTCTCCCAACTGAGCTATGCGACCATTTCTCATGACTTAATTAGTATACTATATTTCCCGAATTATTTCAACTATTTTTCATGTACCCAAAACGGCATATAAGTCAGTATTTTAGATACTTACAAGAATTATTAATTTTTAAAATAAGATTTTTAGGTAAATTATAAAAAATTTACTAAAAAGCATAGCTTTAAAACTTTTTAATTTTTCATCAATTTATTTTTTTCAGCTATGCTTTTTTTACTTATCAGAATATTTTTTTATCTTTTTCCTATATTGCTATTTAACAATACTGTCTATCCATGTAAACAGTTCATCAAGGTCATAATCTCCTGAATGAGGAGTTCCCCATGGTGAAGCAAGTCCACCTTTTTACCTGTATTTTTCAAGTTTCAATGCCAGTATAGCAGGTATTGCAAGAGAAGTATCCTTATCCACTGCTCCATGTCTTATTCTCCAGTATTTAGGTAAAGTTACTCCTTTTTGTACCAATATAGTTCATAGGATTCATTAATTTCACTATATTTTTTTATCAGCCATCTGACCGTTTACTGTGCTGTGTTCCTTCATATATTTTGTAAAATGCTTATTATCAGTAGTTTTATCTCCAAAAAGGTTATTTTCTCCTGTAGATAAATCAACATTATCAAATGCTCCCGGTGTTTTCTGTCTTCCCATGTAAGCTATATACTTGTCATAGTCTAAATCTGTAACTTTTTCCATCTTGAATTGTGAGGAATTCAAATGAAGATAAATCTGTTCCATTAGCCAGTGCTTTATTTGCTGAATCAATATAATATCTTTTTATTTCTTCCTTGAAACTTCCGTTTCCATCTTTATCCAACGTAAGAAGTTTTCCATTTTTATCCTTCAGTTTCAAACTGTTTACATATGAAGGGAACATTTTCTTTAAATCATTTGAACGTGATACTTCATCTTCAGTAAGTGCTCCTTCTGTATACTTTCTTTCTACATTGTAATCAAGCATTGATATTTCAATCTTTTTTATAAGTTTTCACATCGTTGAACATCCATTCATAAGCTTCGTTGGCATAATCAAGGTTTGTAATCGGACAGTATGCCGACACTGCAAAAATATCATCCTTTGCATCTGCAGCTCCAAGTGCCTTCAGATAAGGCTCATAATCTTTGCTATTTCCAGTTGCTCCTAACAATGCAGACAACGCTCCTCCAGCACTTGTTCCATTCGATATAATCATTTTTGCATTTCCAGGCATATTTTTATCATTATAATGCAGATAACGTACAGCAGCCTTTAAGTCAACAATTGCAGCAGGTGCCTTTCCTGTATAGTTCTCCTGATCATCCTTAAGAGTTCTTCCTCTTGCTCCAGGTGCGGCAACTATATATCCTCTTGATAATGCTACAAGCGATGCATTTTCCTTCCCTGATTTCTTATCAACTTCAGGCTTTCCAGCCGCTCCAGGCATATATCCACCTACACTGTTTGGGAAAAAAATATAGGTGCTGTTTTTCATTGTATTTTTCCAATACTCTGACCATTAAAAATACTCTGTAGGAATATAAATATTTATAGTCTGATAATTTATATCCACAGGATTTTTACATAGACTATATTTTCATATGCCCTGTAAGTTATAGTTTTTTTCCATTTACTTCTGCTGTTTTTATAGTATAATTTTTCATTTACATCAAATTTCAGGTTATATCCTTCTGATGTTTTTATTACTTGGTTCAATTTTTCATTTCCTTTTTCATCTCCATTGGCGGTTGTGCCGGTTTTTCAGATTTATTTACATCATTTTCTGCCGCTGTCGCTAAAACTGACACCCCAACATAAGCAGAAGATATTTTTGATTTTACTGCTTTCATACTTTTCTTACCTTCCCTTCAATATCGTATTTTCATATTATTTGTGTGATTATACACTTTTTTTAACTCCCAACATTTTATTTCAATTATCTTATTTTTTTCCATGTGCTATAAACTGGATACAGTTCTTCTCAAATATTCATTTTTAATAATCTGCAGAAACAAAATAAAAGACATGAATGTACTGCATCCCAAATCTTATATGCAAAATTTGAAACACAGTACCAAACTGTCTCAAAGGTCATAGACCTAAACAGTATTTCATGCCTTTCTATTTTTATTTTATGGTTAAATGTTATTACAATATTACATCAAGTTTTGACCAGTAATAATTTTTTTCCAACCCAGTTACGTAGTACATCCACGCTTGGGAACATTACAGGTGCAGCCAGTGCATCACGCATCAGTCTTGATAAAGGTCCTTTGCTGTTATATGCAGCTCCTCCACCTATTCTCATTCCAAGGTTAGCTGACTCAACACAGTTTAATGAAGCCGTTACCCTTGCAGTCATTATTTTTTCAAATGCATCAGGTTCTTCATTTGCCATAGCTTCTGTTGCCGCATTAAGAGCACTTTCCGCTACAAATGCATTATTAAACAGGTGTGATATATGAAGCAGTACAGTTTCAATATTTGCCAATGTCTTATCTCCAGGGTATTTTCTGTTTAAAGCATGAGCTTTTGCAGCTTCATATATTGTTTTTCCTAATCCAGTGTAAACTGCAGTCAGTCCTGCCATAAAGTATATAACATCTATATTTACAGGATATTTCTGGTTAGCTTTTTGTCTATCTATGTAAATAGCATACTTATTATCCAGTTTCATATCTTTCATGTGCATAGGACATGAGTTGTTTCCTCTCATTCCCAGTCCATTCCAGTCACTTTCGCTAAATTCAAGCCCTTCAGTTCCATAAGGTACAAGCCAGTTTACAGGCCCTCTTTTTTCATCAGCCGGAACTGAAATCAGGTAATATGAAGCATAGTTAGCAGAAGTGATCATACTTTTCGATCCGTTCATAATACTGTAATCTTCGTGATTTTCAACCTGCATTTGGGAGTTGAACACATGTACTCCTGTACCAAATTCACTTCTTGCAAGTGACATAAATTTGTTATTTTCCATTATGTCCTTTACAACTTGCCGCTTTATTTCATCACGTCCGAAAGTTAATGTAAATTTCAATGCAACATTACTCATTGTATAACAAAGTCCTGCAGTTGCAGTCCCTTCAGCAAATGCCTGTGTTACTTGAGCATGTTCTTTATTCCTGCCCCTTCTCCACCGAATTCTTTTTGGAACAAGGATTTTAAAAAAATCCTTCCTCTGCAATTTTTGAAAATTTCTTTTGGGAATTTTTCCTTCCTGTCTATTTCATCAGCATGAGGCGCTATGTGTTTTATCTGAAAATTCCTTCGCCCATCTGTAATAATCTTTCATTTTTTTCCTCCTGTGTATTTTTTCTTAAATAATATGTATAACATTATTATTTAGCACATTTATATAAGCCCCTAATCTCTTCGTTTATTCTTCTTTCTTATTGTATATACAAGTTATAACACAATAATTTAACGTGTTATATTTTTCATATCCGATACTTTTCTTTTTGGATTTAGTACTAAAATTTCTAATTTTTATATTACTCCAGTGTATAAGTCTGAGCCACATCAAGCACTTTTTTTCAATAAAAAGAAACTTCTATAATAGAATATTCTTGTATTTCCACCTGATGCAGCTCTTTTTTTATTTCATTTTTTTCTATTTTTCTGAAAGCATAAACATAATATGTCTTATCACAACATATATTATTATTACAGTTGCAACTATTTCCGCCAGACTTACTAATTTAGCAAGCATTGCCACATTTGCTCCTGATTCCTTAAGGAATTTTGTTGCCAGTTTTAATCCAAGAGCACTTATTGCAGTAGGGAAAGTAAATGCTGAATAACTTGGATAAAATGGTAATTTTAACAATTTAGGTAATGAAACTAAAACCATTACGTATAATAAGATTGTTAAAAATAATAAGAAATAAACTATCATAAGATTTTTTCAGGGAAAGTTTTAGCCATATATCCTGCAAGTAACAGTGCCGCAGGTGCAGCGAATACTGCAAATGTAGGTTGTGCAGGCTCAGGAATATTTTTAACCTTTATTACCCTGTAAAAAACAAATGGCAGTAAAATCATATAAGTCACAAATCCAAACCAGAAAGACGCCTGACCTATTTGAGGCATTTTATAAGCTGGTGCTGTTACTGTAGCTGTTACTATTCCAACATATACGATAAACCATGTAGTAAATACAGTTTCTATATTTTTTTCTTTACTGCAAATTTCAATGTAAACCATATAATAAGCAGTACATGAATTGCAATTCCTACATACCACGCAATATTAGCTACCGGCTTAAATGGTGATTTAGGTGTAATGTATGCCGACAAAACAATTATTGCCATTGAATATGTTGCAAAAACTTCCTGAAATAACAGGATTTTCCATAGCTTTTTTTAAATCCTTCAATATTCGAAAGAATTTTAATTGTCAGGATTACCATCATTATAAGTGCTATCCATCCAGATACCACCTTGTAACCCGCCCCATAGTTGTTTAGTAAGTTTTCCCAAAGTTGCTATACCCAATGCCAATCCTGATATAGGAAGAGGGTATTTTTTTCCAAAAATTTCTTCATCTGATCTCTCCATTCTTAATTTAATTTTTTTAAATAATATATGTAAATTTATTATTTAACTATGTTTATGTACCTCTATTTATCCAGTTTTTAAAAACTATCTTATTTTTATTTCTTAATTTTA
>BNJV01002782.1_pt1 | contig 140412 bp, 216 predicted proteins | sample 8540591 | NCBI WGS metagenome assembly BNJV01 (sample SAMD00202457, study PRJDB9452) | human saliva metagenome | host: Homo sapiens
TTGTTTCAAGTAGATTTTCTTTGTTATTTTTCTAAAGATTTTTTTATTTCTTTAGCTTTTTTTCTCCAGATATTTTTCGCTATACTAATAGATAGGTATCCTATTAAGAGTAAATATATTGCAACTATAAAAATTCCCCATTCTATATCCCCATATCTTTCACTTATATTTCTTACATTATATAATAATATTTTTAGTTTCTCAAAAAATTAAATTTTTAAAAACTCTTGACATTTTTATTTTTATATATGATATATATAGTTTATGATTATTAGCAACCCTACTTAGTAGAGTGCTAATAGTTCTCCCCTCTATATTATTTTTATGTAGGAATAGCTATCATATCTTTGATAGCTAGTTCCTCGCTAAAAATTAGAGGCTTAAAATTGTTTAAAAATTTAGATATATATTAGAGATAATAAATGTTAGGAGGTTTTATTATGATGAGTCCAAATCAATTTACGGAAAATACTATTACTGCAATTAACTTAGCTGTGGATATCAGCAAGGGAAATATGCAACAAAGTATAAGACCCTGAAGCACTTGCCTTGGGATTACTTATGCAAAACGATGGATTAATTCCTAGAGTGATTGAAAAAAATGAATTTGAATTTGAAATATATCATTTCTGAATTAGAAAAAGAAATGAGTAATTATCCAAAAGTTGAAGTGAAAGTTAGCAATGAAAAATATTTCACTTGATCAAAAGACAAATAGCATTTTAAATCGTGCAGAAATGATTATGAAAGAAATGGAAGATAGCTTTTTAAGTGTAGAACATATTTTTTTAAAGCTATGATTGAAGAAATGCCAATTTTTAAAAGATTGGGCATCAGTTTAGAAAAAAATACATGGAGGTATTGATGAGTATAAGAGGAAACAGAAAAGTAGATAATCAAAATCCAGAAGCAACTTATGAAGTTTTAGAAAAAAAATATGCAAAAGATTTAGTTGAACTTGCTAGAGAAGGTAAAAATGGATCCTATCATTGGTAGAGATTCTGAAATCAGAAGAGCAATACAAATAATTTCAAGAAGAACAAAGAATGACCCTATTTTTAATTGGTGAACCTGGGGTTGGTAAGACTGCAATAGTTGAAGGACTTGCTCAAAGAATTTTAAATGGAGACGTTCCTGAAAGCTTAAAGAATAAAAAGATATTCTCTCTGATATGGGAGCTTTAGTTGCAGGTGCTAAATACAAAGGTGAATTTGAAGAAAGAATGAAAGGTGTTTTAAAAGAAGTTGAAGAATCAAATGGAAATATCATTCTTTTCATAGATGAAATTCATACTATAGTTGGAGCTGGTAAGGGAGAAGGTTCTCTTGATGCTGGAAATATGTTAAAAACCTATGCTAGCAAGAGGAGAATTAAGAGTTATTGGTGCAACTACAATAGATGAATATAGAAAATATATAGAAAAAGACCCTGCTCTTGAAAGAAGATTCCAAACAATATTAGTAAATGAACCTAATGTTGATGATACTATTTCAATACTAAGAGGACTTAAAGATAAATTTGAAACTTATCATGGAGTTAGAATAACAGATACTGCAATAGTTGAAGCTGCAACACTTAGCCAAAGATATATAACTGATAGAAAAGCTTCCTGATAAGGCTATTGACTTAATAGATGAAGCTGCTGCATGATAAGAACAGAAATTGACTCTATGCCTGAAGAACTTGATCAATTGACAAGAAAGGCTCTACAATTAGAAATTGAAATCAAAGCACTTGAAAAAGAAACTGATGATGCTTCAAAAAGAAAGATTAAAAGTTATAGAAAAAGAATTAGCTGAATTAAATGAAGAAAAGAAAGTTTTTAACATCTAAATGGGAACTTGAAAAAGAAGATATTGCTAAGATTAAGAATATTAAAAGAGAAATTGAAAAATGTTAAACTTGAAATGGAAAAAAAGCTGAAAGAGAATATGACTTTAACAAAAATTATCTGAATTGAAAATATGGAAAACTAGCAACTCTTGAAAAAGAATTACAAGAACAACAAAAATAAGGTTGATAAAGATGGAAAAAGAAAAATTCTTTATTAAAACAAGAAGTTACTGCTGATGAAATTGCAGATATCGTTTCAAGATGGACAGGTATCCCTGTATCAAAACTTACTGAAACTAAAAAAGAAAAAATGTTACATCTTGAAGACCATATAAAAGAAAGAGTAAAAGGACAAGATGAAGCTGTTAGAGCTGTTGCTGATACTATGCTTAGATCAGTTGCAGGTTTAAAAAGATCCTAACAGACCTATGGGTTCATTTATATTCTTAGGACCTACTGGGGTAGGTAAAACATATCTTGCTAAGACTTCTAGCATACAATTTATTCGATAGTGAAGATAATGTTGTCAGAATAGATATGAGTGAATACATGGATAAGTTCTCAGTTACTAGACTTATAGGTGCACCTCCTGGATATGTTGGATATGAAGAAGGAGGGCAACTTACAGAAGCTATTAGAACTAAACCTTATTCAGTAATCCTATTTGATGAAATTGAAAAGGCTCACCCTGACGTATTCAATGTATTATTACAAGTTTTAGATGATGGTAGACTTACAGATGGACAAGGAAGAATAGTGGACTTTAAAAAAACACTTTAATCATAATGACATCTAATATAGGAAGCCATTTAATACTTGAAGATCCAGCTCTTTCTGAAAAGTACAAAGAGAAAAGGTAGCAGATGAATTAAAAAGCTAGATTTAAACCTGAATTTTTAAACAGAATAGATGAAATAATCACTTTCAAAGCTTTTAGATTTACCAGCTATTAAAAGAAATTGTTAAATTGAGTCTAAAAGATTTAGAAAAACAAATTAAAACCTAAACATATTACACTTGAATTTTTCTGATAAGATGGTTGACTACTTTAGCTAACAATGCTTATGACCCTCATTATGGTGCAAGACCTTTAAGAAGATATATTCAAAGAGAAATTGAAACAAGTCTTGCTAAGAAAATTCTTGCAAATGAAGTTCATGAAAAAAATCTAATGTTTTTAATAGATTTAGATAACAACCATATTGTTTTTAAAGAAATATAATAAAATTTGTTCTTCATAAACCCTTTATATATATAAAAGTGTGAGTAGATAAAAACTACTTGCACTTTTACTTTTCAAATAAAAAGCAGGTAAATTGCTGAACAACTTTACTACATAAGATATTACTAATTAAAAATTAGTAAAGATTTTTTTAGATAGTAAAAAGAAAATTACTATCATTAATACTATGACATTTCGTTGCGCATTATTTTTTCCTCTCTAAAAAAGAAAGCAACCATAATGCTTTTTAAATTATACCATTGAAATCTATAAAAATAAATGCTATAATAAATTAACTATGATAGTCGCATTATATTTAATCTCTAAAAGATTAGAATCAGAATGCAAAAAGGAAATGCTGGAACATTTCTTTTTTTATTTATCAATTATTCTTTCAACTATACTATATTCTCCATTTTCTTCCTTTCAAATATATTACTTCTATCTCTAATTTTTTTCTATTAATTCTTTCTAAATTTTTTCTCTATCTTCTTGCATTTCTTTATATTGTTCTTTTTCCATAGAATACAAATGGACAAGCTTTTTAATTTTTTTGTATTTTTCTGGTAGTCCAAAATCTTTTAATAATTTGTCCTTATCCACAACCTTTAAATAAGTATAGGCTTCTAGTACACATCTTAACATTGTTTCTTTTACTATCTGGTCTCTTTTAACTCTAAAATTCTTAGAATTTTTCTTCTTCATTATAAGCAAGTAAATCTATTTTTTACCAGCTTTATCTGTTTGTATATCTTTTTAAAAGGAGTTTGATAATCTATAATCTTTCCAATTATATCAAAAACTTTTCCTTGATTTTTGTGAAAGATCAAATAATTTCATAGCAATTTTTTTCTTCTTCATGATTTGAATCATTATCTTTATTTTTTTCCATCATGACTGTCCACTTTATAGCTTTTTTCTCTAGTTATAGGTTTTTATATAATCAAACAAATAAATATTTTTTAATATCCATTCTGCTACAACTTTCTGTATAGTATTCTTTTTGAATCTGATGTTGTCCCTCTATAATTTACAAACTTTTCTTTATAAAAAATTTCCCATATCTTGTATTTCTTCTAAAATCTCATTTTTTTGAATATTTTTTCCCATAATAACCCCCTCCTAATTTTTTTATATTTTTAATTATATTTTTTTATCACAAATAACTTCACAATTTTTCATATCTTTTGAACCATTCAGAATTCTCTGTATGTACAGGAATTATGATTTTCAGGTTCAACTTTTTTTAATTAATTTATCAAAATCTTTTTTTCATCTGCATGTCCACTTGTGTGTAAAGGATATAACTTTTTACCCCTTTTTCTTCCATGAACTCTAAAAAAACTCTTTTCGTATCTTTCTTGTTTTTTTGTAGCCTTCCCACATTGAATAGAACAGTATACAACCTTCAAAAGAAAAATTCTTTTGATAGACTTTTCTAAATACTTTTTCATTGAAGTTCTAATACACATTAAAAATTACTCTTAGCTATTTTATTTTTCCAAATTTTTATTTTTTGGATAATTTTTTAAAATTTCATGTATCTTGGAGTTGTTAAGAATATTCTAACATTAGAAAATGTTCTAGGATTAGGAATATTTCCACCTATAGTATCTGTAATTACTCCTACATAAGTATCTATTAGAAATAGTCTTTTAGTTGCATTTGCAATCTTATAGAATGTAACTATTCTATCTATATTTGTTCCTGCCATCAATACAAACACAGGTACTATCATTTCCTTCTAAAAGTTCTATTCCTTTCTTTTCAAGTTCTTTTCTCAGTCAAATTTATCTTTCCTATTTTGTCATTTGAAAGATTAGTTCCCTCTGTTATAAGAACATCTACTTTAGGTAACTTATTCAATAATGACTGAAAGAATTTTCTTCCATTAGAGCGAAAAATCTCCTGTGTATAATATCTTTTTTCCCTCACAGTCCAATAAAAACATATAGAGAATCAAAAGGCTGAATGGTCACAAAGATAAGGTGTAATTTTTTTATATCTCCTATAAGAAATTCTTCGTCTGCTTTTGAAAAGTTTTAGGTTCTTTTAAATATTCTTTTTTTATATATTCTCTTGTAACCTTATGTATTTCATAGCTTTTTCTCCCATATATATTGGTATCTCAGGAAGAATTTTTGTTGCTAAGCCCTCATGATCACTATGGTAGTGACTAATTAAAAACTCCATCATACTTAGCTTCTCCCTTAAATAGTCCTTCAATTTCAGGAACTACTATTTCTTTTATCATCTAAGTTACTACCAACATCTAAAATAATTTTTGTATTCTTAGATGAAACCTCTATTATAGAACCACCTATTTGATTTCTGTCCACGAATTATATTTATCTCCATGAGCACACCTTTTTATTGTCCTTCCCATTTAGGTTTTCTATTTTTCTAAAGGTGAACCTAAAAACATATTTACAGTATCAGTTGCCCCTTGTACCTTTCCACATACTTAAAGTCTTGATTAAATTTTTGCATCACAGAAACATACGAGCCATATCTTTAACATTCAGATACGTTCCAACGATTAAGACTTTGATTAAATGATTCAGCTTCAAAAAACATCTCTTCCATATACTTTACTTTTTGAAACATTCCATGAGTTAAGAGGTTGATTAAATTTCTTAGTATATCTAAACATACAAGTCATATTTTCAACACTAGATACATTCCAATTTATCTCAATGGTTGATTAAATTCTTTTGCACTATTAAACATATATGACATATTCTTTACCTTAGATACATCCCATGAGTTAATATTTTGATTGAAATTTGTAAGCAGCCTCAAACATTTCTTCCATATCCATTACTTCACCAACATTCCATTTATTTAATGGTTGGTTGAATGATATTGCTCCCTCTAAACATATTTTTTCATTGTTTTTACTTTTTGATACATCCCAATTATTTAATGACTTGATTAAAGCTGTCTCGTATCTTCAAACATACTTATCATATTCTCCACTTTTTGATGTATTCCAAGTTGATATATCTTCATTAAAAATCTTTCATTTTAAAAAATAGACCTTCCATATCAGTTACATTTGAAGTATCCCATTTTCCCTATGCCTGAAAAAGTTTTTTCTTTTGTAGTTATATATTCATAAGCTGTTCCACAAGTATCTATTTTCTTTTGATCTATTATAAACAAATAGGACATATCTGTAATAGCTGATGTATCTATATCACCAAGATAAACACTTTCATTTTTCAATTAACTCTTGAAGTTCTTCCTTTGTTTTTTTGGCTGGTATTTAAAAATTTTTGAACTAGCTGATATTGATAATATTAACATAAATAATAAGAATAATAACTTTTTCATCTTAGCACTCCTTATTCTTTTTTTAATACTCTTATATTTTCATTATATAATAAGCTATAATCTTTATAACAAATTATTTAACAACTTTTATTTTATATATGAACGGAAATAAAAAAACTTCGTCATCTATCTGACTTGAATAAAAAAATTATTACTAAAATATTTCTGTAACATATATTACAAATGTTATAATAGAGGTGTTATACAATATATTCAAAAATAATTGGGAGGGTTAAATATGAAAAAAATCATTAATAACTTTATTTTTAATAACTTCTGTTTTTGGCTTTTTCAGAAATAAATGTAAAAAAAGTTCCTTATGAAAAGTATGATAAAAAGTGATGATGGTATAATTTTTGTTGAAGGTGACAGTGCTCCTTACACTGGAATTATTGAAAAGAAAAGTGAAGATGGTAGAGTTGAATCTACTATTAGTATAAAAAGATGGAAAAACTAGAGGGTATTGAAAGAAATTATTTCCCTAATGGAAAATTAAAATCTGAGATGTCTTACAAGAATGGGAAAATTAGATGGTGTATCAAAAGTTTTTTCTGAAGAAGGTGTTTTATTAGCTGAAGCATATTTTTACTGATGGAGCAAACCTAATGGTGTTTCAAAAAGAATTCTATCCTAATGGAAAATTAAAATCTGAACAAAATTTTTCAATGGGAGCTTTTAAATGGACCTGCAAAATATTTCTTTGAAAGTGGAAAAATATATATTATTTCAAACTATAAAAACGATACTTTAGATGGAAAAATTAACTGAGTATCAAGAAGATGGAAAAAGTACTACAAGAACTTTTATACAAAGCTAATCAGCTTAGTGGTCTTATCAAATTATATAGAGATGGACATTTAGAGTTTGAAACTCAATATGCTAATAATGAAAAATGGTCTATCAAAAAATATTATCCTAATGGTAGACTATTAAGTGAAGTTATTTTTAAAGATGGTAAGGAAATAGGAATATTAAAAGGTTACTCTCAAACTGGTAAATTACAAAGGTGAAATTCTTATAATAATGGAGTCATAGAAGGAATTGTTAAGGTTTACTATGAAAATGGAAAAGTACAAGAAGAAAGTACTTATAAAAATGGTATGAAAAATGGAATAACAAAGTTTTATGATGAAAATGGTAATTTTTTAAAACAAGCTAACTTTGTAGACGATAAACAAGTAGACTAAAATATTAATCGTTACCTCTCATATATTTTATGTAACATATGTTACAGATATTATTAAAAAAAGACCATATAATATAAGAAAAAAATAATGTGGAGGTTTTAAATATGAAAAATCATTAATAGCTTTATTTATATTAACTTCAGTTTTAGCTTTTTCAGAAGGGAAATGTTAAAAAGTCCCTTTTGAAAGCATGACAAGAACTGATGATGGTATAGCTTATTTTAAAGACGAAAAGACTCCTTTTTACTGGAATAGTTGAAAAGAAATCAAAAAGATGGTAAAGCTTGAAGCTGTTATAAGTCTAAAAGATGGTAAATTAGAAGGAAAAACTTTTACATATTACCCTAATGGAAAGGTTAAAAGAGAAGAAACTTTCCAAAAATGCTTTTAGTCAATGGAACTGTAAAAAGTTATTCTGAAAATGGAATTTTAGAATATGAGGCAAACTACAAAAAAATGATAAAAATAGATGGTTTAGAAAAATATTACTATCCTAATGGTAAAGTTGAAAAAGAAATTTCTTATAAAAATGGTAAAAATAGATGGATCTATCAAGATATTTTCTCTGATAAAGGGTGTTTTTACTAGCTGAGGCATATTTTACAGAAGGACAACCTAATGGAATTTCAAAAGAATATTATCCTAGTGGTAAATTAATGACTGAACAAACTTTCTTAATGGGTTCTTTAAATGGACCTGCAAAACTTTATTATGAAAGTGGTAAAAATCAAAATTAGTTCTAATTACAAAAATGATGTTTTAGATGGTAAATCATTCCAATATCAAGAGAATGGAAAGCTAGTAGAAGAACTTTCATATCAATATAATCAACTTAATGGTCTTATTAAGATGTATGATAAAGATGGAAAAATTAGAATATGAAACTCAATATGCTAACGATAAAAAAAGAATGGTATATCTAAGAAATATTATCCTAGTGGTAAATTATTAAGTGAAGTTACTTTTAAAGATGATAAAGGAAGTAGGAGTATTAAAAGGTTACTATGAAAATGGTAAATTAGAAGGTGAAATTCCTTATAACAATGGAGTTGTAGAAGGAATAGTTAAAGTTTACCATGAAAATGGTAAAAATAAGTGAAGAAGTTACTTTCAAAAATGGTAAGAAAAATGGACCAATGAAGATTTATGATGAAAATGGTAACTTAAAAAGACAATCAAACTTTGTAGATGATAGACAAGTAGATTATATAATTAAGGACTGTAAAAATTGCAGTCCTTTTTATTTTACTGTATAATAGACAAGAGGTGAAAATTATGAAAACATATCTTATAGATTTAGACGGAACTATGTACAGTGGGAATACGAATATTGATGGGGCTAGAGAATTTTATAGCCTATTTTACAAGAAAAAGGCTTTTCCATATATTTTTTAACAAATAATGCAACAAGAACTAAAACTCAAGCTAAGGAACATATGTTAAATTTAGGCTTTTAAAAAAATATAAAAGAAGATGATTTCTTTACATCAGCAATAGCTACTGCTAAATATATTGCCAAAAATTATTCTGAAAGAAAATGCTTTTATGATAGGTGAAAGTGGCTTTAGAAGAAGCTTTTAAAAGAAGAAAACTTTTATTTTTGTTGAGGATAAGCTGATTTTTGTTGTTGTAGGCTTGGATAGAAAAGGCAAATTACACTAAATATAGTGAAGCCTTCACATCATATTCTAGCTGGAAATGCTAAATTCATTGCAACTAACTCTGATAGATTACTTGTCAAACAATGGACTTTTTGATTTAGGTAATGGGGCAACAGTAAATATGCTTGAATATGCTTCAGGAGTTGAGGCTATTAAAGTTGGAAAAACCTTATCAAACAATATTAAATATTCTTTTAGAAGATAAGAACTTAAAAAAAAGGAAGATATAATCCTATTAGGTGACAATCTAGAAACTGATATTAAACTTGGTTATGAAGGAAATATTGAAACTATAATGGTTTGTTCAGGTGTACATGATGAGAATGACATTGAAAGATTAAAAAGTCTATCCAACTAAGGTTATTAAAAATCTAAGAGAATTAATAAAAGATTAAAAATTTTAATCCTAAAGTAAAAATAAGTGAGTTACATTTTTAATTAATCATTAGAAGTTTTCTTTGAGTAAATAACTAATATAATAGTTTAATAAGATTACTGCGACGTCCTATAATGGTGAAAGAGCCTTTGTGAGCTCTAGAACCATTATAGACTGCAAGTAATCGTTATAAAGCAATTACGAACTATTTTTAAAAATCTAAGAATAACACCACTGGACAATGGTCTGATCCTTCTGTTTGAGCATGAATTTCTGCATCTCACTAGATACTTTTTCAAGAGCCTTAGACACAACAAAATAATCTATTCTCCAATCCCTGTATTATTTTTTCTTGCATTTGCTCTATATGACCACCAAGAGTAAGCATGTTCTAAGTCAGGATAGAAATATCTAAAATGTATCGATGAAACCACTTTCTAAAAGCTCAGTAAACTTTTACCTCTTTCTTCATCAGTAAATCCTGCGTTTCTTCTATTAGTTTTTGGATTTTTAAATCTATTTCTTTATGGGCAACATTTAAGTCCCACAAACAACCACAGGTTTCTTCTTTTTCTAAATTTTTAAGGTATTTTCTGAATTCATCTTCCCATACCATTCTGTAATCAAGTCTTTAAAAAGCTCATCTTTAGAGTTAGGAGTGTAAACTGTTATCATATAGAATTTTTCAAAATTCAAGGGTAATAACTCTTCCTTCTTTTGTCATGTTCTTCTATACCTAGACCATAACTAACTGATAAAGGTTCTTCCTTAGTAAAAATTGCAGTTCCTGAATAACCTCAGCATAGTTCCAATATTGATGATAACCTTTTAATTCTAAATCTAATTGTCCCTGCACTTAATTTTTGTTTCTTGTAAACAGAATATATCAGCATTTTTGTTCATTAAAAATAATCTAAAAACCCTTTCTTTATCGCTGCTCTAATTCCATTTACATTCCAAGATATTAATTTCATATTTATTTTTTTCCTTTCTTCTGTTAAATATACAACTGCTAAAACATAGCCTAACTTTCCTAGTCCTGTTATCTGTCCAACACAGGCAGGTGAAGTCACACAAACTTTTTCTAAATTCTTCTCTAGCATGAATATTTGAGATATGCACTTCCACAGTGGGAATACTAACTGCCTTTATTGCATCATGTATAGCAACTGATGTGAGTATAGCCCCCTGCATTCAAAAACAATACCATCATATTTTTTTCTGTATAAAGTCTTTATGTAAGTAATCAACTATTTCACCTTCATGATTAGTTTGTAAAAATGTAAAATCAATATCTTTTCTCCTTATAGTTTGGATAAGTTTCATATACTTACATAAATCTTCATAAGTGAAAGTCCCATAGATATTTTTTTCTCTTATACCTAACATATTTAAGTTAGGTCCATTAATTAGCATTATTTTCATAAAACTCTTTAACCCTCTTTACTATTTTTATTATTTTTCTCTAAGTTGATTTGATAAGACAATATCATACAAAAATTTCATCTGTCTTTAAGGCTTTGCCCTATCAACATTTCCATTCCATTTACTACTTTTTAAACCATTTTTCTCTGCTATTTTTAAAAATTTTTGTCTCTAAGGGATTGTATATTAAGTCTATAGCTATTTTGAATTTTTAAAATTTGTTCATCTACAATATTATCTTCAATATTAGGATACATTCCAACAGGAGTTGTATTGATTATTATATCGCCTTCTATATTTTTCTGGAAATTCTATTTCACTCAATTTATCTTTTTCTAAAATAGAAAGTTATATCTTCTGCTCCCATATCCTTTTAAAAACTTTATACACTGGCACTAGCTCCACCTCTACCGATAATAGCTATTCTTTTTCCACTTGGCTTTTATTTGATTACTAATAAGTGTCTGTTTAAAACCGTAGTAATCTGTGTTATCTCCATAGAACTTATTGTCTTTTATATAGAGAAGATTTATAGCACCAATTGCTTTTAGCTTCATCACTGATGAAATCTAGTTTATCTAAAAATACTTTTTATAAGGAACAGTTATATTCACTCCTTCAATAGAATTTTCAAGCATATATCTTTTTAAAATTATCTATTTCAGTTTCAGTAACTTCATATAGATTATATTCAGCCTCTACTCCAAATTCTTTAAAAGACCTTGTGTAGAAGTGGTGATAGAGAATGTGAAAGCTTTTTACCTAAAAAGTCCAAATTTTCTCATTCACTTTGAACCTCCTTACTTATATCCATTAAATTATGTAAAAAAACTTTCTGTATATCATTATCAGGCATAGCTCTGTTGCCTCTGATATTATTTGTTTTTTTCTCTTTCAGGATCAAAAATACTCATCTTGTATCAATATACCAATTTGTTTTGAAACTTCTAATCTTTCTTTAAACAAAAACTAAAAGCTTTTCATCAATTTCATCAATCCTCATTAGCTCTAGCTCTGTCATTATTCACCTCCACCATTATTTCTTCTAAACGGTTAAGTAAGGCTTTTTCAGAGACTTTAAGTATAACTTTACCTTTTTCGCTATAAGTTACTATTACTCCTTTTTGTTAAGTCATAAGTATTTAGTTTTCTTCCCATTTCATCATAATAAGTCCAAACATCAACCATTTCACCATTTACAACCTTACCTGAACTTATGATAACTCCTTTTTCATCGTAAGTCTTAACAATGGCTTCTTCATCTTTTGATAAGGCATTAAACATTACCTCTGTTTTTATCTTTCCATTTTCATGATAATATTGCCATATCCCTGTTTTTATTACCTGTATAATATTCTTTTTGATTTGATTTTTCCCATTTTTATAGTAAGTTTTACAGGTCCATTTGAAACACTTTTTGAGACATTAAGCTTTTGAAATATTTGATATATTTTTACTATTAGCCCCAAAAAGATTAAAGCTAAAAAGTAAAACTAACAAAAAAAGATATTTTTAATTTTCATAAAATTCCTCTCACCCTAACTATTTTTAATTTTTATTATATTTTATCATTTTATAATTGTAACTAAAAATATGTTATAATATAAATTATTAATTTTTAGAGGTAAAGATGAAAAGAAAAATAGATTTTTAACAACAGGGCTACTGACCAAGTGGCTTTTCACAATATGATGAATGAAAAAGATGAAGAAAAAAAGAAAAGAAAAGAAAAGTAAGAGAAGAAATAATATCATTTCCTCATCTTGGTAATGATAGGTTCTCTTAATTTTTATTAGTTCAATATCTAGATTTGATAATGCTAAAGTTATGGATAAAGCTTTTAAACAATCAATTATTTTTAGGGCTTTCTCTTGTAATTTTTATTCTTATGTGTACAAAAATTTTGACGGTTTGTTTGATAAGATTGTAAGAGGTCCACTTTTTAGAGCTTCTTTTCTTTTTCTTAGTTTAGGACTTTTTATAGTTGTTGCTTTAGGGTCCTAGTAGTGTATCTCAACAGTAAATGGTGGTGAGGGTTGGATTCGTTTAGGTTCACTGAGCTTACAGATACCAGAGTTATTAAAAGTTCCTTTTGTTGTTTCTATAGCTGGTATATTTGCAAGAGGAAAAGATACTAATGAGAAGATATCCTATAAAAAGAATTTTTGGACAGCTTTTATTTATACTGGAGCTTTTTGCAACCTTCATTACTTTAGCTTTTGAAAGATATGGGAACTGCCATACACTATGTTATGATAGCAGGTTTTATGTTATTTTTATCTGATATTCCAAATAAAGTTCTATATCCTATTTTCTTTTGAGGGCTTGCTGCTGCACCTGCACTTCTTTCTTTTCTTTTTCTAAGGTTTTAACAGGTTATAAGCAACATAGAATTAAAAGTATATCTAGAAGGAATTCTCCATAATAATTATGATAGAGTTGATGCTTATCAGATCTATCAATCACTTATTGCCTTTGGAACAGGTGGAATATTTGGAAAAAGGTATAGGAAAATGGAGTTCAAAAATATAACTATATTCCTGAAGTAGAAACAGACTTTGCTATAGCAAATCTTGCTGAAGAAACAGGTTTTGTTGGAATGTTTATAGTTTTATTCCTATTCTTTACTTTATTTGTTTTGATAATGAATATTGCTGGTAAATCAAAAAAATTACTTCTATAAATACTTAGTTTCAGGAATAGCTGGTTATATAATAACTCAGGTTATTATAAATATAGGAGTTACTATAGGGTTTAATTCCAGTCTTTGGTATACCTTTACCATTTATAAGTGCTGGAGGTTCTTCAATACTTGCACTATCTCTTTCTATGGGATATATTATATACACGTTAATATACCATACTACTGATTAAACTTTACAAACAAAAGTGCTAGTGTTATAATTTTCAACAGAGGTGTAAAAATGGAAATGAAAGATATAATAGAAAAAGTTAATTACTATGCTAAATTAAGTAAGGAAAGAAAACTTACAGAAGAAGAAATAAAAAGATAGAGAAATCTATAGAAGAATGTATTTAGATCAGTTTAAAAGCACAGGTTAAAAACATTTAGATAGTATAGAAATCGTTGATGAAAAGATTTTAAAAACTAGGGGATTTATTATGATGATTACTGTAAAAGATATTTTTAGACATGGTGAAGAGTACCTAAACAAAGAGATAGAACTTTCTGGTTGGGTAAGAAAAATTAGAGACCAAAAAGAAATTTGGTTTTATTGAATTAAATGATGGTTCTTTTTTAAAGGGGTTCAAATAGTTTTTGAAGAAGGACTTGAAAATTTTGATGAAATTTCAAGACTTTCAATAGCTTCTACTATTAAAGTAAAAAGGAACTCTTGTTAAATCAGAAGGTAGTGGACAAGATTTAGAAGTTAAGGCTAAAGAAAATTGAAGTATTCCAAAAGGCTGACTTAGAATATCCATTACAAAATAAAAGACATACTTTTTGAATACTTAAGAACTAAAAGCTCATTTAAGAGCAAGAACTAACACTTTCTCAGCAGTATTCAGAGTTAGATCTGTACTTGCTTATGCAATACATAAATTTTTCCAAGAAAATAACTTTGTTTATGTGCATACTCCAATCATAACAGGTTCTGATGCTGAAGGTGCAGGAGAAATGTTTAGAATTACAACTTTTGATTTAAACAAAGTACCTAAGAAAGAAAATGGAGAGATTGATTTTTCTAAAGACTTCTTTGGTAAATCTACTAACCTAACAGTTAGTGGACAATTAAATGGTGAAACTTACTGTGCAGCTTTTAGAAATATCTATACTTTTTGGACCTACATTCAGAGCTGAATACTCAAACACAGCAAGACATGCTTCTGAATTCTGGATGATAGAGCCTGAAATAGCTTTCGCTGACTTAGGAGCTAATATGGAACTTGCTGAAGCAATGGTTAAATACATCATTAAATATGTTATGGATAACTGTCCTGAAGAAATGGAATTCTTTAACTCATTCATTGAAAAAGGACTATTTGATAAATTAAACAATGTACTTAACAACGATTTTTGGTAGAGTTACTTATACAGAGGCTATAGAAATTCTAGAAAAATCTAGTAAGAAAATTTGAATTTCCTGTTAAATGGGAATAGACTTACAAAGTGAACATGAAAAGATACTTAGCTGAAGAATACTTCAAAAACCTGTATTCGTAACAGATTATCCTAAAAGATATTAAGGCTTTCTATATGAAGCTTAACGATGACAATAAAACTGTTAGAGCTATGGACTTACTAGCACCAGGAATTGAGAAATAATTGGTGGTTCTCAAAGAGAAGACAACTACTAACTTACTTGTTAAGAGAATGGATGAATTAGGGCTTTAATAAAGATTATGAATTTTGGATTTAGATTTAAGAAGATTTTGGAAGTTCTCACATTCTGGATATGGTCTAGGATTTGAAAGAATGATGATGTACCTAACTGGTATGCAAAATATCAGAGACGTAATACCATTCCCAAGAACTCCAAATAATGCAGAATTTTAATAAGGATAAAAATGAAAAAGAAGATAAAAGAAGTTATTGTTGTTGAAGGAAAGGACGATATTTCAGCAGTAAAAATGCTGTTGATGAGAAGTATTTCAAGTCAATGGTCATGCTGTTAGAAAAATAGAAGTATTGAATTCTTAAAAACTAGCCTATGAAAATAAGGGGCTTATCATTTTAACAGACCCTGACTATGCTGGTGAAGAAATAAGAAAATACTTATGTAAACACTTTCCTAATGCAAAAATGCTTATATTTCTCGTGTAAGTGGTACAAAAGATGGAGATATTGGAGTTGAAAAATGCTTCTCCTGAGGATATTATCACTGCACTTGAAAAAGCAAGATTTAGCTTAGATAATTCAGAAAATGTCTTTGACTTAAATTTAATGATGGATTGTGATTTAATAGGAAAAAAATAACTCTTCTGATTTAAGAGCTGAATTAGGGTTCTGAACTAGGTATTGGTTACTCAAATGCAAAAGCAATTTTATGGCAAAATTAAATAGGTATGGAATAAGCCTTGAAGAATTTAAAAAGCTTATGAAAAATAATTAAATAATTTGGAGGCAAAAATGAAAAATTATTGTTAGCTTTATTTGTTAGTGTGTTCTGCACTTTCTTTCTCTGCAAAAAGTTATTAAAAGCAAGTAATGCAGAGGTTAGAGAAAATAATATTGTATATGAGTCTGGGCAAAAATGCTCCTTACACTGGAACTATTGAAACTTATAATGAAAAAGGTGTTTTTAGAAGCTAAAGCTGAATTTTAAAAATGGTATACAAGATGGTAGCTCAAAATTATATTTCCCAAATGGTAAAGTATATAGTGAAGCTACTTTCCAAAATGGTAAACAAGTTGGAGTTCAAAAAGATTACCATGAAAATGGTAAAGTAAAAATGGAAGCTACTTATAAAATGGACAACAAACTGGACCTGCTAAAATTTATGATGAAAATGGTAAGTTAGCTATTGAATTCAATTTAGTAAATGGTAAGGCTGAAGGATTAGTAAAAACTTATTATCCAAATGGTAAAATTCGTACAGAAGAAAACTATAAAAATGATGAAAGAGATGGTCTTGCTAAAAGCTTACGATGAAAATGGTAAAGTAAAAAATAGAAACAACTTATAAAAATGGACAAAAACTGACCTGCTAAAATTTATGATGAAAATGGGAAATTAGATACTGAAGTTAACTTAGTAAATGGTAAAGCTGAAGGATTAGTAAAAACTTTATTATCCTAATGGTAAAATCCGTACAGAAGAAAAATTATAAAATGATGAAAGAGATGGAATTGCTAAAAGCTTACGATGAAAATGGGAAATTAGTTCAACAAGCTACTTTCAAAAATGGACAACAAATAAAATAATTAATTTGGAGGTTTAAATATGAAAAATATTATTAGCTTTATTTGTTATGTGTTCTGCTCTTTCTTTTCTCAGCAAAGGTTATAAAATCAGACCGTAATGAAGCTAAAGGTAATGTTGTATATGAAATAGGACAAAAACACCTTACACAGGAGTTCTAGAAAATTACAATGAAAAAGGTATAGTAGATGCTGGAGCTGAATTTAAAAATGGCGTTATGGATGGATATTCAAAATTATATTATCCAAGTGGTAAATTATCTAGTGAAGCTACTTTCAAAAATGGAGTGCAAGTTGGACTTCAAAAAGATTACTATGAAGATGGTAAACTAAAAATGGAGCTTAACTATAAAAATGGTAAAAGCCAGAAGGACTTGAAGAAGCTACTATCCAAATGGTAAAGTATTTATAGAAGAAAACTATAAAAATGGAGAAAGAGATGGAGTTGCTAAAGCTTACGATGAAAATGGTAAAGTACTTCAACAAGCTACTTTCAAAAAATGGAGAACAAATTAAATAAACTTAGATAAGACATCCCCAGACATCACTTAGTAAAATAAGTGATGTTTTTTTATTAAAATAAAAAGTCAGGATTTAAATTTCCTGACTTCTATTTTCTTATTTATTTTTGTTCTGTGGTTAATATATAATTCATCTTGAACAGGTGGATTTTCTTTAACTACTTTTTGCATCAGGAAGATCATCCACTTTATCTCTCTTCTGTTTATTTTTGTTTTTCGTAGTCTTTATCTAAATTCTTAGCATCTACTTTTCTTTTGCTTATCGTAACTTATCTTCTTTTGTATCTTTCAGACTTAGCATCTTCATCACTTCTATAGTTATTATCTAAGAAAATAGATAGAGTTTCTTTTTGCTCCATTAGTTTTTATAACTAATTTTTAACTCAACTGGGAATTTTAAAGGTTTTATTCTAACTCCACTTTGAGCATATAGAACTAGGGTCTACATAGTAGAAATCTTTCTGCTCTATGAATAACAAAAAGTTTTTCTTTGTAATTCAGTTATAACTGTACTTTCATCATTTAAAGCAGGGATATACAATAGCATCATGTCTTATTATTCTTGATCCACCTAAAGTTGATTCCTTCCAAACAATAGTGATATCTTTATTACTCATATTTTGTATATCTACAAAGATTCCACTTAAATCAGAACGACTTTAATTCTATCTTCATTCCTTTATATTCTCTTGCATATATCTTTTGAGCTTTAAGATCTCACGTTTGAAGCAAAACATCCAGTAAAAATATAGCTAATAACATAAAAAAGCAAGAATTTTTAATTCCTTTTTCATTTATTTTCTCCTCATTTTTAAAAATATAATCATTATCAATTATTCCAACTTTCAAAAACAGCAATATTATAGACCCAAAACTTATAAAATTACAAGTTTTTCATTAGAAATATTTCAATTTAAATAACTATTAAAATGTTTGAAAGGTAAATACCCAAAGATATTTACCCTTTCAAACTTTGAAATATTTAAACTTAAAATTATCTCCAGTTGAATCTATATGATGCTCCAACAGAGTACACATAGTTTCTGTACGGCTTCCTGGAGTCATAGAAACTTTTGCATTTATTCTTGTGTTTTCGGTAGGAGCTGCTTGAACCCCAACTGCAACTGCATGAGTACCTCTATATCCTCCAACTGCTGCTGCTACTGTTGCTTGGTTAATTCCGATATCCATAAACTCTAGTCCTGCCATTGCTGCTGCTCTGCAAGTCCTTTATTTACTCTATCTCCCTAACTTATCAACCTTGTATTACACGAGCAATTGCATCTCCTGCTGCATTAACAACGTTGACCTGCAGTTTGATTCAATTGATTCTACATTAACAGCTATCTGTTCCATCTTTACCAGCTGCAACATTTGTTATACACATTTCCACCAGTTATCTAAACCTTTTATCAGTTAGGCTCACTGTATCCCCACTTGATGATGTTATAGTTACTCCATCTCCTTTTACTACTGTTGAATTTCCAGCAGTATCTCTAACTTTTACAGATTCTAGTCCATCTAAATCTTTAGCAAGTCTTACTTTTTAAATTGTTTGAACCATCTGATACAACACCTATGTTGTCATTAGCAGTTAGTTTTGCTGTATCTGTTATTCCACCAACTACATTAACTTGTTGATTTAGCTTCTTGTTGATAACGGTTCCAGTATCTCCACCATACTTCATTCCATCATCTAATGTTGCTACTTGATGAGGAGTTCCAGATTTATCAGTGTATTGGATTCTATCCATAGTTGAGCCTGGTGTTCCTGCTGCTCCTGGATTGCCTTGAACTGTAGAAATTGTTGCTGATGATCCATCTTTTTCCATTTAATCCAATAGAACCATCTTTTCCATTGATAGATACTCCATCTCTTCCATTAGCATCTTTTACAGTTATTAGTCCATCTTTACCTGGTAATCCTACTGCTACTGTATTGGTATTTACTGTATTAGCTGTTATTGTATTAGTATTCATTTCTTTACTCATTTTTAACAACTAATTTACCATTATCTTCAACTACTTTAATATTTTTGTCACACTGTATTCACTATCAGCCTTATTTCCTTCTCCAACAATTTCAAGAGTATCTCCCTAATTGTTTGTTTACTGTTGCTCCAGTATTTCCTTTGAAGTTTAGACCTTTATTTATAGTGTTGTTAACATTAGTAATCTTATTATCAACATCTTTTAATTGAGATACGTTTTACTGCATCTGTGTTGTTTACACCTGCTGCAACATTTTTAATAACTTTGTCTCCTGCACTGATACCATCTTTTTGTTACAGATATATCTTTAGCTCCTGGAGTTGCTGAACTTATTGTTAATCCACCTGCATTAACAACAGTTTTGTCCCCAGCTGCATTTGTATATTCAGTATTTCCTGCAGTTATCTTAGTCTTATCTCCTGCTGCATTAGTAAATTCTGCTGAATTTAATCCTGTTAGATCTTTATTTAAACTATATTCATAAGTTTGTTTTCCTGTTGTAGGGATCTATAGTTTGTTTTACTTTTAAGTTATCTCCAGCATTAAATTCTACTTCTTGACCATCTCTTTACTACTGTTGATGTAGGTGTTCCAGTTACATTTCCACCTGCAGTAGCTTTCCATCCACTGTTATTTATAGCATTTACAACATCTGCTGATGTAGCTAATCCTGGAGTTGATCCTGGTGCTACTTGAGCTTTTTCCATCTGTTGTTGGTGCTATAGCTTGAGTAACAGTATCATATTTTCTACTTTACCTTGTGCATCAACACTTGCCTTAGTGAAGTTACCATCTTGGAAGTTTAATCCATCTGATAATTTAACTGTTTGACCATTTGCACCATTAGCTGCATATTTTTAAAGTAATGTTAGATCCTATAGTTGCAGGATTTACTCTTACTATTACTTTTATCATCTTTAGCTTCTGTTACGATTCCATTATCTCCAACTATGTTAAATTTAATTCCACCATTTTTATTCAATTGTTGTGTAGCTGTTACTGTTGATCCATCTCCACCCTAAACTTATAGTATTAGATGCTAGTTTATATAATTGAGAACCATTTTGTTGCTATCTTTCGATGTTGGAGTAATGTCTCCATCTGCTACATCAGTGATCTTCTTATCACCAGCACTGATTCCATCTTTTGTGATAGAAATATTTTTAGCTCCTGGAGTTGATGGAGTTATTGTTAATCCATCACCATTTACTACAGTTTTGTTTCCACTTGTTGGGTTAACAAATTCTGCTGATGTTAAGTCTTTTTAATTGTTTATTTAAACTATATGTATATTTATGGTTTCCATTTGCATCAACAGCTTGTGCTACTGTTAAATTATCTCCAGCTACATAAGACACTGTTGATCCATTTTTAACTAATTGTGCACTTGGGCTTCCTGATGCTACTCCTGTTCCAACTGCTGATGCTGTTGCATTCCATCCTACACTATTTAATGCATTTGCTATATCTTTTTGCTGTTGTTAATCCATCTGTTGTTGGTACTACTGCTTTTTCCATCTGTAACTGTTACTCCTTGTGTTACAGTGTCGTATAACCTCACCGTTTGCTCCTACACTTGCTGTTGTAAATTTACCATTTTTGAAATCTAGTCCATCAGATAATTTTACATCTTTTGCTGTTGCAGCATCTGAATTAGATTTATACTTCAATTTAATGTTTGCACCTATTGTTGAAGTATCTACTCCTACAGTTACTTTATCTCCAGTTGCTTTTGTTACAATTCCATTTTTCTCCAACTATATTAAACTTGATTCCTCCCTGTTTTATCTAGTTGTTGTGTTGCTGTAACATGAAGCATTATCTCCACCTAATTGGATAGTATTTGTAGCTAACTTATGGAATTGAGAACCATTTATCGCATCTGTTGATGTTGAACTTATAGTTCCTGGTGCTACATTAGTTACTTTCTTATCTCCTGCACTGATTCCATCTTTTGTTATAGATATTGGTGCAGTTCCTGGAGTTGCTGGACTTACTGTTAATCCATCTCCATTTATTACAGTCTTATCTCCTGCTGCTGTTTTTGAATTCAGCTGATGTTAAATCTTTTAACACTTTATTTAGACTGTATGTATATTTGTGATCTCCAGCTGTTACATCTTGTGCTACTGTTAAGTTATCTCCAGCTACATAAGATACTGTTGATCCATTTTTAACTAATTGTGCACTTGGGCTTCCTGATGCTACTCCTGTTCCAACTGCTGATGCTGTTGCTTTCCATCCTACATTATTTAATGCATCCGCAACATCTTGTGCTGTCACTAATCCATTTGGTGTTGTTGCTCCTGGGTTGCTGGATTTGGTAATCCTGCTTTTCCATCTGTTACTGTTAATCCTTGAGTTACAGTATCATATTTAACTTCTCCATTTGCTCCTACAGTTGCTGTTGTAAAGTTACCATTTTTGAAATCTAATCCATTTGCTAATGTAACTTCTTGTTTAGGTGCTGCTCCATTTGCTGTATAGCTTAATTTAGCATTTGCTCCTATTGTTGAGCTATCAACTTTTACAGTTACTTTTCCATCTTTGGCTTCTGTAGTAATTCCATTTGCTCCAACTATATCAAACTTGATTCCACCTGCATTATCTAACTGTTGTTTATCTGTTGCCCCTTTGTCTCCACCCTAATTGGATAGTGTTTGAAGCTAAGTTTATATAGTTGAGAACCATTTATTGCTATCTGTTGATGTCTTACTAATAGCTCCTGGTGCTACATTTTTAACAACTTTATCTCCTGCACTTATTCCATCTTTAGTTATAGATATTGGTGCAGTTCCTGGAGTTGCTGGACTTACTGTTAATCCATCTCCATTTATTACTGTCTTATCTCCTGCTGCTGTTTTGAATTCAGCAGATGTTAAGTCTTTTAATTCTTATTTCAGACTATATGTATATTTGTGATCTCCAGCTGTTACTATCTTGTGCTACTGTTATAGTTATCTCCAGCTACATAGATACTGTTGATCCATTTTTAACTAGTTGTGCACTTGGGTTCCAGTTTTTATACCTGTTCCAACTGCTGATGCTGTTGCTTTCCATCCTCACATTATTTGAACGCGTCTGCAACATCTTGTGCTGTTACTAATCCATTTTGGTGTTGTTGCTCCTAGAGCTTTGCTGATTTGGTAATCCTGCTTTTCCATCTGTAACTGTGATTCCTGTGTTACAGTGTCATATTTAACTTCTCATTTGCCCCTACAGTTGCTGTTGTAAAGTTTCCATTTTTGAAATCTAATCCATCAGATAGGTTTTACTTGAGCTGTTGCTGCATCAGGTTAGATTTATATTTTCAATTTAGTATTTGCTCCCTATTGTTGAAACATCTGCATGATACAGTTACTTTTTCCATCTTTAGCTTCTGTAGTAATTCCGTTTGCTCCAACTATATCGAACAGTTCCACCATTTTTATCTAGTGTTTGTTTATCTGTAGTTGTAGCTTGTCTCCACTAATTGGATAGTGTTTGAAGATAAAGTTATATAGTTGAGAACCATTTGTACTGCATCTGTTGATGTCTTACTAATAGCTCCTGGTGCTACATTAGTTACTTTCTTATCTCCTGCACGATTCCATCTTTTGTTACAGATATTGGACTTTGTTGTTGGAGTTGTGGACTTACTGTTAATCCATCTCCATTTATTACCGTCTTATCTCCTGCTGGTGTTTTAAATTCAGCTGATGTTAAGTCTTTTAACTCTTTCTCAAAGTTTTATATTTATTTTTTCAGTATTATCTACTACTGATCCTATAGTTTGATTATCAGATAATTTTAGTTTTATCTGCTCCTCCAACTATTTCTAGTCTTTCTCCTAATTTCTTAGAAACAGTTGTATTTGAGTTGCTTGCATTATAGTCATCTGCACTGGAAATTCATTCCTTATCAATTAAGTTGTTAGCTGCAGTATCTAATTGATTCTTGTTAACTCGTATCTGTTCCATTTACTCCTGGTGCTACATCTTTGATAACTTTATTTCTGCGCTGATTCCATCTTTTCCTATTACTACATCATTTGTTCCTGGTGCTCCTGCAGCACTGTGAAGTCTTAGATGTTACTGAATCTAGACCTGTTAAATCTTTATTTAACATGAGAGTGTATTCTTGTTTTTCCTGCTGATGAATCTTGTTTTTACTCGTTAGTTATCTCCAGCCTTGAATACTACTTCGTCTCCTGCTTTTTACCAATGTTGATGTTGATGCTCATCTACATTTCCACCTGCATTTGCTTTCCATCCTGCATTATTTGTGCACTTGCAACATCATTTGCTGTTACTAGATTGTTGCTGCTGGTGTATTTACTTTTCCATCTGTTGATGTTAATGTTGTAGTTTTTACATCATATTTTACTACTCCATTTGGTGATACACTTGCTGTTGTTAAGTTTCCATCTGTGAAGTTTAGTCCATCTGCTAATGTTACTTCTTCTTTTTGTTCCAGCATTTGCTGTATATTTCAACTAGAGTTTGATCCTATTTGTTGAACTATCAACTTTACAGATTACTTTTTCCATCTTTAGCTTCTGTAGTAATTCCATTTGCTCCAACTATATCAAACTTAATTCCACCTGCATTATCTAACTGTTGTTTATCTGTTGCCCCTTTGTCTCCACCTAATTGGATAGTGTTTGAAGCTAAGTTATGAAGTTGAGAACCATTTTATTGCTATCTGTTGATGTCTTACTAATAGCTCCTGGTGCTACATTTTTTATAACTTTATCTCCTGCACTTATTCCATCTTTAGTTATAGATATTGGTGCAGTTCCCTGGAGGTGCTGGACTTACTGTTAATCCATCTCCACTTATACTACTGTCTTATCTCCTGCTGGTGTTTTAAATTCAGCTGATGTTAAGTCTTTAACTCTTTCGCAAGTTTTACATTTATTTTTCCAGTGTTATCTACTACTGATCCTATGTTGTTATCAGATAATTTAGTTTTTATCTGCTCCTCCAACTATTTCTAGTCTTTTCCTAGTTTCTTAGAAACAGTTGTATTTGCAGTTGCTGGATCATAGTCATCTGCACTGAAAGTTCATCTCTTATCAATTAAGTTATTGGCTGTAGTATCTAATTGGTTTTTGTTAACTGCATCCGTTCCATTTACTCCTGGTGCTACATCTTTGATAACTGTATCCTGCGCTGATTCCATCTTTTTCCTGTCACTACATCATTTGTTCCTGGTGCTCCTGGAACTGTAATAGTCTTGTTGTTGCTGGATCTAGACCTGTTAAATCTTTTATTTAACTTGTATAGTATATTCTTGTTTTCCTGCTGTTACGTCTTGTTTTACTGTTAGATTATCTCCAGCTTTTGAATACTACTTCGTCTCCTGCTTTTACTAATGTTGATGTCGATGTTCATCTACATTTCTACCTGCATTTGCTTTCTCATCCACCTGCATTGACTTTGCTTGCATTTGCAACATCATTGCTGTTACTACGATTATTTGCTGCTGGTGTATTTACATTTTCCATCTGTCGATGTTTAATGTTGTAGTTTTTACATCATATTTTTACTACTCCATTTGTGATCACACTTTGTGCTGTTACGTTTCCCATCTGTAAAGTTTAGACCATCTGCTAATCGTTACTTCTTCTTTAGCTGCTGCTCCATTTGCTGTATAACTTAACTTAGTTCCGTGAAATCTTAGTTGTATCTGCTGATATTGTAAATTCTTTACCACTTTTGAGTTATACTCCAGCTCCATCTTTAAATACTCTGTCTCCACCTTACTGTTTCAGCTGCATTATTGTTAGCTTACTTTTCCAAGCTGCTGTATCTTTTGTACTTTTATCTATTCCTGCTGGTGTTAAATTAGATAAATTCTTATCTGCTGCATTATCTGCTTTTCCTCTTGTTGCCGTGCATCAATTTAATCTATTACATCTAGTTCCTGATAAGCTGATGTTTCTATTCCATTCACCTTTTAATATTAAATTGAAGTCCTCCAGTTTTTTGATAATTTTTGTCCCGCTGTTAGTTGTATTATTCCACGTAATTTAATTTCTCACTACTCCACTTATATTAATTTGACTTTGTTTACAGCGTTCTTTTCCATTTACTCCATCACATTTGTTATTGGTTTATTTCCAGCATTGATTCCATCTTTTCCTGTTACTACATCATTTGTTCCCTGGGGTCTCTGGAACTGTAATAGTCTTTAGTTACTGAATCTAGACCCTAGTTAAATTTTTAACTCTGTAAGTGTATTCTTGTTTTTCCTGCTGTTAAATCTTGTTTACTGTTAGATTATCTCAGCTTTGAATACTACTTCATCTCCTGATTTTTACCAATGTTGATATGATATTCCATCTACATTTCCACCTGCATTTACTTTCCATCCTGAGTTATTTATCGCATTAGCTTTCATCTTTAGTTGCTACTCCATCTGTTATTGGAACTCAGCTACTTTCCTGCTGGTGTTAGTTAGTAGCGCTGATGCTTTTTACATCATATTTTCACTTCTTCCTGCTGTATCAACACTTGCTACATGTTAAGCCCATCTTCAAAGCTAAATCCATCTGCTAATGAAACTTCTTTCTCAGGGTGCTCCATTTCGTGTAGCTTATCTGGTATCTTTTTGAGATCTTAGATGTATGCTGCTATTATTAAAATTCTTTACCCTCTTTGTGTAGATTGTTGCTCCAGCTCCATCTTTAAATACTTACTTCGTCTCCACTTTTACTGTTTCAGCTGCATTATTATTACTTTTACTTCAGCTTGCTGTATCTTTTATTTTATCTATTTCCTGCTGGTGTTAAATTAGATAAATTCTTATTTCAGCTGTATCTATTTTTCCTCTGTTGCTGCATCTAATTCCAACTGTTACATCTGTCTCCTGATGTTGATGTTTCTATTCCATTCTGCACCTTTAATATTAAATTGAAGTCCTCCAGCTTGAGATAACTTTTGTTCGTGCTGTTACAGTTTGAATTATCTCCACCTCACTTGATTTTATTTTTCCAATTTTATCTAATTGAGCTCTGTTTTAGCGTCTTTCCATTTACTCCATCTGCCACATTTGTTATTGGTTTATTTCAGCTAATTCCATCTTTTCCTATTACTACATCATTTTGTTCCTGGCGCTCCTGGAACTGTAATAGATCTTAGATGTTACTGAATCTAGACCTGTTAAATCTTTGTTTAACTTGTAAGTGTATTCTTGTTTTCCTGCTGTTAAATCTTGTTTTACTGTTAGATTATCTCCAGCTTTGATACTACTCATCTCTGATTTTACTAATGTTGATGTGATGTTCCATCTACATTTTCCACCTAGCATTTGCTTTCCATCCTGAGTTATTTATTGCATTAGCTACATCTTAGCTGTTGCTACTCCGTCTGTTATTTGAACTGTTACTTTTCCTGCTGGTGTTGTTGTTGGGCGCTGATGTTTTTACATCATATTTTACTTTTTCCTGCTGTATCAACACTTGCTGTTGAGTTAAGTTTCCATCTTCAAAGTTAAATCCATCTGCTAATGAAACTTCTTTTCTAGGTGCTGCTCCATTTGCTGTGTAGCTTATCTTAGTATCTTTTGAAATCTTAGATGTATCTGCTGCTATTGTAAATTCTTACCATTTTGAGTTATTGTTACTCCAGCCCATCTTTAAATACTACTTCGTCTCCACCTTTTTACTGTTTTCAGCTGCATTATTATTAGCTTTTACTTTCCAAGCTGCTGTATCTTTTATTTTTATCTATTCCTGCTGGTGTTAAATTAGAATGAAATTCTTATCTGCTGCATTATCTATCCTCTTGTTGCCGCATTCTAAATTTAACTGTGTACATCTGTTTCCTGATGTTGATGTTTCTATTCCATTAGCACCTTTTAATATTAAATTGAAGACCTCCAGCTTGAGATAACTTTTGTTCTGCTGTTACAGATGAATTATCTCCACCTAATTTGATTTTATTTTCTCCAATTTTATCTAACTGGCTCTGTTACAGCGTCTTTTCCATTTACTCCATCTGCTACATTTGTTGTGGTTTATTTCCAGCGTTAATTCCATCTTTTTCCTATTACTACATCATTTGTTCCTGGCGCTCCTGGAACTGTAATAGTCTTAGTTGTTACTGAATCTAGACCCTGTTAAAATCTTTATTTCAACTTGTAAGTGTATTCTTGTTTTCCTGCTATAAATCTTGTTTTTACTGTTAGATTATCTCCAGCTTTGAATACTGCTTCATCTCCTGATTTTACTAATGTTGATGTTGTAGTGTTCCATCTACATTTCCACCTGCATTTGCTTTCCATCCTGGAGTTATTTATCGCATTAGCTACATCTTTTAGCTGTTGCTACTCCATCTGTTGTTGGAACTGTTACTTTTCCTGCTGGTGTTATTATTAGCGCTGATGTTTTACATCATATTTTACTTTCCTGCTGTATCAACACTTGCTGTTGTTAAGTTTCCATCTTCAAAAGTTAAATCCATCTGCTAATGAAACTTCTTTCTTAGGTGCTGCTCCATTTGCTGTGTAGCTTATCTTAGTATCTTTTGAGATCTTAGATGTATCTGCTGATATTGTAAATTCTTTACCTTTTGTGTGATTGTTACTCCAGCTCCATCTTCATACTACTTCGTCTCCACCTTTTTACTGTTTCAGCTGCATTATTATTAGCTTTTACTTTCCAAGCTTGCTATCTTTTTATTTTATCTATTCCTGCTGGTGTTATTAGATAAATTCTTATCTGCTGCATATCTATTTTTCCTCTTGTTGCCGTATAATTTAGCTGTTACATCTGATCCTGATGCTGATGTTTCTATTCCATTCTGCTTTTAATATTAAATTGAAGTCCTCCAGCTTGAGATAACTTTTGTTCTTGTTACAGTTGAATTATCTCCACCTAATTTGATCTTATTTTCTCCAATTTTTATCTAATTGGCTCTTGTTTACAGCGTCTTTTCCATTTACTCCATCTGCTGCATTGTTATTGGTTTATTTCCAGCGTTAATTCCATCTTTTTCCTATTACTACATCATCTTGTTCCTGGCGCTCCTGGAACTGTAATAGTCTTAGATGTTACTGAATCTAGACCTGTTAAATCTTTGTTTAACTTGTATGCGTATTCTTGTTTTCCCGCTGTTAAATCTTGTTTTACTGTTAGACTATCTCCAGCTTGAATACTATACATCTCCTGATCTTTTACTAATGTTGATACTGATGTTCCATCTACATTTCCGTGCATTTTGCTTTTCCATCCTGAGTTATTTATTGCATTAGCTACATCTTTAGCTGTTGCTACTCCGTCTGTTGTTGGAACTGTTACTTTTCCTGCTGGTGTTGTTGTTAGCGCTGAGTTGTCTTTACATCATATTTTACTTTTCCTGCTGTATCAACACTTGCTGTTGTTAAGTTTCCATCTTCAAAAGTTAAATCCATCTGCTAATGAAACTTCTTTCTTAGGTGCTGCTCCATTTTGCAGTGTAGCTTATCTTAGTATCTTTTTGAAATCTTAGATGTATCTGCTGCTATTGTAAATTCTTTTACCATTTTGAGTTATTGTTACTCCAGCTCCATCTTTAAATACTACTTCGTCTCCACCTTTTTACTGTTTCAGCTGCATTATTATTAGCTTTTACTTTCCAAGCTGCTGTATCTTTTTATTTTATCTATTCCTGCTGGTGTTAAATTAGATAAATTCTTATCTGCTGCATTATCTATCTTTTCCTCTTGTTGCCGCATCTAATTTAACTGTTACATCTGTTCCTGATACTGATGTTTCTATTCCATTAGCACCTTTAATATTAAATTGAAGACCTCCAGCTTGAGATAACTCTTGTTCTGCTGTTACAGTTAGAATTATCTCCACCTAATTTGATTTTTATTTTCTCCAATTTTATCTAATTGGCTCTGTTTACAGCGTCTTTTCCATTTACTCCATCTGCTACATTTGTTATTGGTTTATTTTCCAGCGTTAATTCCATCTTTTTCCTATTACTACATCATTTGTTCCTGGCGCTCCTGGAACTGTAATAGTCTTAGTTGTTACTGAATCTAGACCTGTTAAATCTTTATTTAACTTGTAAGTGTATTCTTGTTTTCCTGCTGTTAAATCTTGTTTTACTGTTAGATTATCTCCAGCTTTGAATACTACTTCATCTCCCTGATTTTTACTAATGTTGATGCTGATGTTCCATCTGCATTTCCACCTGCATTTGCTTTCCATCCTGAGTTATTTATCGCATTAGCTACATCTTTTAGCTGTTGCTACTCCATCTGTTGTTGGAACTGTTACTTTTCCTGCTTGGATGTTGTTGTTAGCGCTGATGTCTTTTACATCATATTTTACTTTTTCCTGCTGTATCAACACTTGCTGTTGTTAAGTTTCCATCTTCAAAGTTAAATCCATCTGCTAATGAAACTTCTTTCTTAGGTGCTGCTCCATTTGCTGTGTAGCTTATCTTAGTATCTTTTGAGATCTTAGATGTATCTGCTGCTATTGTAAATTCTTTACCTCTTTGTGTGATTGTTACTCCAGCTCCATCTTTAAATACTACTTCGTCTCCACCTTTTACTGTTTCAGCTGCATTATTATTAGCTTTTACTTTCCAAGCTGCTGTATCTTTTATTTTATCTATTCCTGCTGGTGTTAAATTAGATAAATTCTTATCTGCTGCATTATCTATTTTTCCTCTTGTTGCTGCATCTAATTTAACTGTTACATCTGTTCCTGATGCTGATGTTTCTATTCCATTCGCACCTTTAATATTAAATTGAAGTCCTCCAGCTTGAGATAACTTTTGTTCTGCTGTTACAGTTGAATTATCTCCACCTAATTTGATTTTATTTTCTCCAATTTTATCTAATTGGCTCTTGTTTACAGCGTCTTTTCCATTTACTCCATCTGCTACATTTGTTATTGGTTTATTTCCAGCGTTAATTCCATCTTTTCCTATTACTACATCATTTGTTCCTGGCGCTCCTGGAACTGTAATAGTCTTAGATGTTACTGAATCTAGACCTGTTAAATCTTTGTTTAACTTGTAAGTGTAGTTCTTGTTTTCCTGCTGTTAAATCTTGTTTTACTGTTAGATTATCTCCAGCTTTGAATACTACTTCATCTCCTGATTTTACTAATGTTGATGCTGATGTTCCATCTCATTTCCACCTGCATTTGCTTTCCATCCTGAGTTATTTATTGCATTAGCTACATCTTTAGCTGTTGCTACTCCATCTGTTGTTGGAACTGTTACTTTTTCCTGCTGGTGTTGTTGTTAGCGCTGATGTTTTACATCATATTTTTACTTTTTCCTGCTGTATCAACACTTGCTGTTGTTAAGTTTCCATCTTCAAAGTTAAATCCATCTGCTAATGAAACTGCTTTTCTTAGGTGCTGCTCCATTTGCAGTGTAGCTTATCTTAGTATCTTTTGAAATCTTAGATGTATCTGCTGCTATTGTAAATTCTTTTACCTCTTTGTGTGATTGTTACTCCAGCTCCATCTTTAAATACTACTTCGTCTCCACCTTTTTACTGTTTCAGCTGCATTATTATTGAGCTTTTTACTTTCCAAGCTGCTGTATCTTTTATTTTATCTATTCCTGCTGAGTGTTAAATTAGATAAATTCTTATCTGCTGCATTATCTATTTTTCCTCTTGTTGCTGCATCTAATTTTAACTGTTACATCTGTTCCTGATGCTGATGTTTCTATTCCATTCGCACCTTTTAATATTAAATTGAAGTCCTCCAGCTTGAGATAACTTTTTGTTCTGCTGTTACAGTTGAATTATCTCCACCTAATTTGATTTTATTTTTCTCCAATTTTATCTAATTGGCTCTTGTTTTACAGCGTCTTTTCCATTTACTCCATCTGCTACATTTGTTATTGGTTTATTTCAGCATTGATTCCATCTTTTCCTATTACTACATCATTTGTTCCTGGCGCTCCTGGCACTGTAATAGTCTTAGTTGTTACTGAATCTAAAATCTTTTTAGATTTTTATCTAACTTATATGTATATTTATGGTTTCCATCTGTATCTACATCTTGAGAAACAGTTAAATTTTTCCTGCAACAAATGTTACTTGATTACCAGATTTTTACCATTTCTGGACTTGCAGTTCCTTCTAATGTTCCTTCAGTTGCTGATACTACTCCAGCTGTTGCTTTTCCATCCCAAATTACTTAAAGCACCTGCAACATCTTTAGCTGTTGCTACTCCATCTGCTGTTGCTCAGTAATTTTTCCATCTGTATCAACACTCACAGAATCCGTTAATACATTGTATTTTACTACTCCATTATTATCTACTTCTGCTTCTGTAAATACACCATCTGAAAAATTTAATCCTTGTGCTAATGTTACTTCTTTCTTAGGTGTAGCTCCATTTGCTGTGTAACTTAACTTACTATTTCCAGCCGATAGTTTTGAAGGATCTACTGATACAGTTACTTTTTTCCATCTTTAGCTTCTGTAGTAATTCCATTTGCCCCAACTATGTCAAATTTAATTCCACCAGTTTTATCTAGTGTTTTGAGTATCTGTTGTTGTTCCTTTATCTCCACCCTAATTGGATAGTATTTTTTAGCTAACCCATGGAATTGAGAACCATTTATTGCATCTTTTGATGTTGCACTTATAGTTCCTGGTGCTACATTAGTTACTTTCTTATCTCCTGCACTGATTCCATCTTTTAGTTACAGATATTGGTATTGCTCCTGTAGCTGATGGAGTTACTGTTAAACCATTTCCATTTATTACAGTCTTCTCTCCTGCTGGTGTTTTGAATTCAGCAGATGTTAAACCTATTAATTCTTTTGCAAGTTTTACATTTATTTTTCCAGTATTATCTACTATTGCTCCAATATTCTTATCTGATAGCTTAGTTTTATCTGATACTCCTCCTTCTATTTTTAATGTTTCATTTAACTCTTAGAGATAGTATTATTTGGACTTGTTGCTACATCATCCCACTAAATTTCAAATCCATCAGCCATTGTAGCTACTTGATAGTCATTTCCACGGCTATCTTTATAGAATATACGGTCTGCTGGGATTTCCACTTAACACTGGATCTCCATTTTGTACAGTGATGTCTGCGCTTGCTCCATCTTTTTCCGTTTATTCCTATTTTTCCATCTTTTTCCATTTTGCTCCACTAATTGATACAGCATCTTTTCCATTTTGTTCCATTTGTTCCATCTTTTCCTACACTTACTTTTATTTGTTGCTAGATTATCTGTTTTCAGTGTCTTATCTAACTTAACTACTAATTTCCGTTTTTCTACAAATGTTTTTACACTTGCTCCACTGTATTCACTATCAGGTTTTGATCCTTCTCCAACTATCTCTACTGTTTGATTTAATTCTTTAGATAATACTGTATTTACTTCATCAAACGGATCATAGTTATTTCCTTGGAATTTTTAAAGGATATACTGCTCTATCTATTTTTGTTTTTGTTGCACATCTATTTTAACAGTTACATCAGTTCCATTTGCTACTGTTTCTAATCCATTAGCACCTTTTCTATATTAAATTGAAGACCTCCAGCTTGTGATAAATTTTTGTGTTCCTGTCGTTCCTTTATCTCCACCTAATTTTGATTGTGTTATCTCCAATTTTTGGTTTTAATTGAGATACGTTTACTGCATCAGTTGGGGCTACTCCTGGTGCTACATTTTTAATTATTGTATTTCCTGCATCAATACCCTTAGAAGTGATAGATATTTCAGGTGCTTCATTTCCAGAACCATCTACATGAGTTATTGTTAGCCTTTCCTATCAATAGTTGTATAACCTTTATTCGGGTTAAGAGTTCCGTCAGGCTCAGGATAAGAGAATTGAGCTGTAGCTAATGCACTTAAATTTTTTAGAAAGACCTATGTGTATATTCCCATATCTATCCATATATGTCCCAATATTAGCTATACCCTTCTGTTAAATCATCCTTTGGAGCTCCACCAGTTATTTCTAATGTTTGTCCTAATTTTCTAGATGATGTATCACTAAGAGTTGGCTCTTCAGGACTATCTGTTTTTAAAAATACATAGGTTTTTCTGCTGTTGTCTTTAATTCATCTCCAAGCTTTTTTAGTAACTGAATATAATTGAGAACCATTGATTCCATCTGTACTTGTAGCTGAAATTTCTCCTGGTGCTATATGTTTTAATTGACGCTCTCTACCAGCTCTACCAAAAGAAACCATACTTCCTTCTTCAACATTTGTTGCTCCGGCAAAGTTCCCATATCTCATAGTAGAACCATCTGAAAGTGTTACATCTGCATCTTTACTTGTCTTCCTTGAATACCTACTGTTGTAGATCCTCCTCCTATAGCAACAGCATTAGCTTGAGGAGTTTGAGCTCCTGTACCTATAGCAACTGAGTTTATACCTGTAGCTTCTGACAGAGTTCCTATAGCTAGAGCTATATCACCAGCTTTAGATTTTACCCCTAAAGCAACCGCCCCTTGTCCACTATTAGTCCCCTTAAATACATTATATCCTAATCCTTCTGTTCTTCCTGTTAAAATCCTTATATATATCATTTAAATTTTTATTTACACTTTGAGAGCTTGTTTGAGTTCCAGCTTTATCAAAAGTCTTTTTGTATAACTAGAACTTGAACTATAAACAGAATTTAAGTCATCTCCTCCTATAGCTATAGATGAATCTCCCGTAGCTTCAACATCTGATCCTATAGCTATAGCTTGATCTCCTCTAGCCCAAGTTCCACCTGTTTTATTATCATCTGTTGCTCCCCCTATAGCTATTGATTGAGCTATTCTCTTATTTGCTTCTCCCACTTTTGAATTAGCACCTATTGCAATAGTATTTTGCAAGACCAAAAATAATTTGATGATTCACTTTGTTTTTCCAGCATTTCTACCTATAGCTATAGAGTACTCTCCTGTTGCTCCATTTCCTGTTGCTGAACCTATTCCTGCTCCATCTCCAATTATAACTGTTTTACCACCTTTTCCATTTCTAGTTTCTGAACCTATTACAATGCTTTTTACTATTGGCTGTGGCACTTTCACCTATTGCTATTCCACCTCACATTACTTGTTGCATTTGTACCTAAAGCTATACTAGAAGAGAATCCTCCACTAGTAGAATTTTTTCCTATCGCTATTCCATTATTACTTACTGCATTAACACCTACTGCCAATGCTGCTTCTGAAGTAGCTTGAGCACTTGCTCCCATTGCTAAAGCTTGTTTAGCTGTTGCCTTTGTATTAACCCCCATAGCTATAGAAGCTTCTCCACTAGCTTGAGTATTTTTAGTTAAGTTTCCTGCTCCATCTTTTGTTGCAGATGACGAATAAAGGTCATTACCATAAAGACCTCCAATTGCTATAGCTTGAGTTCCAGTCGCTGCTGCTCCTCCTCCTACTGCTACACTTCCTCCAGCACTAGAAGAACCTCCTCTTGCTCCAGTACCTATTGCTACTGAATCTGCAGTAGTTGCAGAAGCTTGTCTACCCATACTTATAGCTCTAGCTCCACTAGAATTAGCTCCTAGACCTATAGCTGTTGCTGTTGCTCCTGTAGCTTTAGAATAAGTCCCTAAAGCTAATCCACCTAATTTTGCAACTGCACTATTACCTAAACTTGTACCAAATACATTTGAGTCAGCCTTATATCCTATTGCTATACCTTGTCCATTATATCTATCTGGACTCAAATACATCATTCACTGTAGGTTCTGATGAATAAACAAGGTTATCAGGATTTTGCACACGATCATATTGCATATATCCATCTTGACTATCCCCTGCTGCATAAGAACTTCCTGAAGCTGTTTCATACTTGTTATTTACTTTTGCTTCTCTACCTATAGCTATACCTGATGTAACTGTAGAAGAAGTATCTCCTATCCTCTATACCAGCTTGTACTGCAGAAGCATTTTTACCAACAGCTACTCCTGATCCTGATACTATTACAGCTTGTAAATCTTGTCCAGCTTTATCTTTTGTAGGTCCTGGAACAACATTAGCTCCATCTCCTAAAGAAATTGCACTTGCAACCTTTGTTGAAGCGTTAGGTCCTATGCAATAGCATTATTTGCTGTTGCTCCATTATTTGTCTTATTTCCAGCATCATTAGAATTTATAGAAACATATCTAAATTTACTATTGATATCTTCACTTAATTTTTTTAGCTACAGAATATAGTTGTGAACCAGTAGCTGCATCAGTACTTGTAGCTGAAAGTTCTCCAGGTGCTATATTCTTTAATTGACGTTCACGCCCTACAGTACCAAAAGAAACCATGTCTCCTTCTGTAACGTTACTTGTTCCAGCAAAGTTTGAGAAGTTTACATTAGTTCCATCTGAAAGTGTCACATTTCCATCAGTAATTCTTTTAGCTTTAAGTCCATCTGTTGAAGAACCAGCACCAATAGCAACTGCATTAACTTGAGTAGCAAGGGCTCCTGTACCTAAAAGCAAGTGAATTTATTCCTTTGGCTTCTGACATAGTTCCTAAAGCTGTGCAAGATCTCCCGCTGCAGCTTTTACTCCTAGAGCAACCGATGCTTCTCCAGCTGTAGTTCCTCTATATCCACCCAAACCAGCTGTGCTTCCTGTTAAATCTTTATATATATCATCCAAACTCGTATTATTTACTGCTGTACTTGTTTCTGTCCCATTTTTATCATAAGACTTTTTCACATAGCTCTTTGTCTTTCCTATAGCTGTATATATCATCTCCACCTATTGCTATAGAAGAATTTCCTTCTGCAATGGTATCAGCTCCTATTGCGATTGCTTGTGTTCCTTTTGCCCCAAGCTCCAATACCTTGTGAAGATCCTATTGCTATTGATTGTCCAACTGAGTCAGAAGAGCCTTTTACTCCAACTCTAGTATTAGCTCCTATTGTTATATTACTATGTGAAGCACTTCCAGGAGTTCCATTTTCTTCCCCTGCCTTATATCCTATAGCTACTCCATATTCACGAGTAGTCGCTTCAACCCCTACTGCTACTGCTCCTTCATTTCCTGTAGCTTGAGCTCTTCTTCCTACTGCTACTCCTCCAGCTGTTGAATTTGATCCTGTTCCTACTGCTACAGCAGTTCCATTACCACTTCCATGGGCATTAACCCCGTAGGCTGTTCCACCTCCTACTACACCAGTAATTAAAAACTAACAACCGTCGAAGTTGTTATACTGATTTTTCTTTTTTAACCAAGATTTCAGAAATTTTTTTCGTCTCTCTCTTTGTTATTCATTCTCTCTCCTTTTATGTATAAACTAATGTATTTTTAGACTATGTATTTTTCCCACTTTCCATTTTTATTACAGCTGTTATTTTATTTTTCGGACAGCTATAATATACTAATTTTTGTTGACATTAATTTTATCATATCTTTTTAATCATTTTTCAAGCTTTTTTACATACTTTTTCATTCATTTTTAAGAATTTTTAGTGTTATTTTATACTAAAATAATCCCTTAAAAAAATTCAGTAATAAACTATAATTTTTGATTATTGTTCAATCTGTATTTTTATTTCATATTATTTCCATATTTTTTTCTTTAATTTTAGCTATGTATACTAACATCATTTTTTGTTTATGTTTTTATAAAATCATCATTTTAATATACTGAAATTTTTTTATAATATAAATTTGTAAAAATTACAATCTTTATAGAATTTTGATTATAAATCATAGTTAAATCGATAAAATATTTTTTCTTTATTTGACAGTATGTAATGATAATATTTAAAAAGAAAAATAAGGGGATTTTTATGATTTTAGTAGTATTGTTATTATTATTTTTAATACCTTTATCTGCCTATGGTAAGATAAAATATGAAGTCAAAGGTGGAATTTTATATGGTGATGGTAAAAAGTTACAGGAACATTTGAGCTTATATCAGATAAAGCAAAAGGAAACTTTGTAAATGGTTTACCCGATGGAATATTTGAGAGATATTATCCTGATGGAAGTATTATGTTAAAGAATACTTTTGTAGCAGGTGTAAGGATGACAGAAAGACATACTACAAAAGTGGTAAATTACTTCTGAAAGGCTTCTAAAAAGATGATAGTTTAAAACTTTTCTATGAAGATGGTAGTTTAGTTTTGAGTCGTAACATCAAAACAGGTAGTTATATAATTTACCATGAAAATGAAAGCCACTAGTGGTTTCTAATGGTAATATATCAACTTTATATAATGAGAATAATGAAATTCTATTTAAATTGAATAGTGATGAATCACTAGATAATCAAGGAGAATTAAAAATTAAAAGATGGTTCATATCAACTTGTAAAAATAATAAAGTTATAGCTACACTTGATGCTAGTGGTACAATAGTAACCTTCCTATATTCAACAGGAGAGCCATTAATGAGACTCAATGATAACAATGAATTATTAGAAATTTTCTTTAAAAATGGAACTGTTTTTGTTGAAGCAGATACTAATAACTTCAGAATAAACTATAAAGATGGAAAACCATTATATAAAAATAAATAAAATTACAGAGATTTTATTTAATAGAGATGGAGAAGAAATCCCCAATGATCTTGAAAAAGTTATTGGAATAAGGAAAGTCAAATAAACTACTTTCACTTTTAAAAATGACAAACTTTTTATAAATATTAAAATTTAAAAATAAACTGAAGAAGTTTTACGAAAAATTTTACAATATTTTTTATTAATATTTTTTAAATAATATGATATAATTATATGGATTTTTGAGAGATTTACATATTAATTAAAAATTTTTAAAATAGAGGATTTATATGAAAAATATTATCAGTACTGCTATTAATTTTTGTAATACCATTATCTGCCTGTGGCGGAGTAAAAATATGAGTTCATAGATGGGTTTTTATATGCCGATGGAAAAGAAGCTACTGGAATATTTTGAATTTAAATTAAATGGTTATAAAACTAGAGCAAAATATATAAATGGTTTGGCTAATGGACTATTTGAAAGATATTATCCTGATGGAAGTATTTTTGATAAAATGAAGTAAAAAGATGGAATAGTTTTCAAAAATACAAGTATATTATAAAAAGTGGAGAGACTCTAGCAATCATTGCAGACAGTAAATATATGAAAATTTTTCAACAAAGATGGAAGCCTTTGTTGAAAGTTATGATGCTGATAAGAATGAAACTATTTTTATATCAGGAAAATGGAAATCCATTCATATTTACAGATACAGACCCTACTACATATAATGAAAACAATGCAATTTTGCCTAAAAGTTGAAAACGGAAAAGAAGTAGATTCAAATGTAATAACAAAAATTTAGAGAATGGTCTCTCTGAAATAATAGTGGATGATAAAGTTATGCTCAGGTTTGATGATAAAATAGGTTTTTTTATTTCTTTCTATCCAACTGGAGAACCTATGTATATGGGTAACGCTACAACTTCTGAAACTCTAATTTTCTCTAAAAATCGAAAGATTCTTTATAAAGATAAGGGAAGTGATTTTACTATCTACAATAAAGATGGAAAACCAATACATGAATTAAGGGAGGGGTACTTATTTTCTATAATGAAGATGGGGACGAAATTCTTATAAATTCTTACAAAGTTGAAGATATAAAAATAGATTAGTTTAATTTCTTTTAATAATGTGATATAATTATATGGATTTTTATTGAGAGATTTACATATTAATTAAAATTTTTAAATGGAGGGTTTATATGAAAAATATTGTCAGCACTATTACTAGTTTTTGCAATGTTATTATCTGCCTGTGGTGGAGTAAAATATGAATTTAAAGATGGAATTTTATATGGTGATGGAAAAGAGGCTAGTGGAACTTTTGAATTTAAATCAGGAAAAATAAAGTAAAGGAAACTTTGTAAATGGACTACCTGATGGAGTATTTGAAAAAATATTATTCTGATGGAAGCATTATGTTAAAAGATAGCTTATGTAGGTGGAAAAATGTAGCTGAGGAGTTATATTATAAAAATGGGCAATTAATGGGTGCTTTTCTCAGAAACTGAAGCTTTTAAGACTTTTTATGAAAATGGAAATATAGTTATGAGTGTTAATCTTCAAACAGGAGAAACTGTAGTCTATCATGAAAAATGGAGTTCCTTTATGGCTATTCTTGGTAATTCAGCTGTTATATTTAATGAAAATAATGAAATGCTATTTAGAATCGATACATGGACAACCAGTTGATCTAGGAGCAACTTTTAAATCAATTAGAAGATGGTTCATTTGAACTTGTAAAGATAATAAAGTTCTAGCTAAAATAGATGCTAAGGGAGAGATAGGAACATACTTTATATTCAACAGGAGAGCCATTAATGAGTTTCAATAGTTCTAATAACTTATCAGAAATTCTTTTTAAAGATGGAACTGTTTTATTCAAATCAGATGGAACTAACTTTACTCTAAACTATAAAGATGGAAAACCATTATATGAAGCTAAAGGGGAAAATTGGAAAATTCTTTAGTAATGATGGAGAAGAAATCATAAGTAATTTTGATAATATTACAGATATTAAAAATTAGATTAAAATTAAATAAGAGGGGTTAAAAGTTGAAATACTTTTTAATCCTTTTTATAACTTAGGGGATTTATGATTTTATTAATATTTTTATTATTATTTTTTTAATACCTTTATCTGCCTGTGGTAGAGTAAAATATGAATTCAAAGATGGACTTATGTATGAAGATGGAAAAAGAAGCAAGTGGAACTTTTTGAGCTAACAATTAATGGTTTTAAATCTAAAGGAAAAATTTATAAATGGTTTAGCTAACGGACTACTTGAAGTATATTATCCTGATGGAAGCATTATGAAAAAGACTCTTTTTCAAATGGGAGCATTTAAAAGATGAAGTATACTATAGAAATGGAAAAATTAATGAGCACTTATTTAAAAAGACAAAAAAGAATGGATATTTTCTATGATGATGGACAATTAGTTATGAGTTTTAATTTTCAAATAGGGAGAAAGTTCAAGCTACCATGAAAATGGAAAATCCTTTTAATGATTGGTAATTCTTATGAAACAACTCTATATAATGAAAATAATGAAGCATTATTTGAAGTAAAAATGGAGAGCCAATAAATATTGAACAACTTTAAAAAGAATTAGAAGATGGAACATTTGAAATTCTAAAAAGATAATAAAATCATAGCTAAGGTGGATGCTAAAGGAGAAACTATTACTTATTTGTACTCAACTGGAGAAAAAGTTAATGACATCTAGTTCTGTATCTGGAGACACTGAAATCTTCTTTAAAAACGGAAAAACTTTCTTTAAAGGGAATACAGAAAATGCTAAGTGGTTCTATAAAGATGGAAAAATTACTATATGAATCTAAAGGTAAAGAATGGAGTATTTACAATAGAGAAGGTATAATTACTGCTTTTGAAGAAATTACAGATATAAAAAATAGATTAAATTAATTTTTGTAATACTGTGATATAAGTGAACTACTCCCACTTGTAGAAGTGGGAGCTTTTGGAAGTATGTGCTTTTTGTTAGCCACATATATTTACCAAGCTCTTTTGGGTAGTCCCTACCTGATATATTTTATTTGATATAATTATTTATTATAATTGTTTGATATATAACAATATATCTAAGACAGTGAATATTTTACAAGGCTACTGTTTTCTAGCCTTAACCTTATATATCAGTTCCCAATGTTTTAAATATATTATACACTAAAAACTTGTAAATTTACAAGTTTTTAGTTAATAATTCATCCCCTACTTATAGAAGTAGGGGACTTCTTACTAGATATTGTTAAAAATTAAAAATAAATTGGAGGTTTTTATGAAAAATATTATCAGCACTATTATTAATTTTGCAATGCTTTTTATCTGCCTGTGGTGGAGTAAAATATGAATTCAAAGATGGACTTATGTATGATGCTGATGGAAAAGAAGCTACTGGAACATTTGAATTTAAAAACAGGTAAATACAAAGTAAAGGGAAATTTTGTAAAATGGTTTGCCTGATGGATTATTTGAAGAATATTATGAAGATGGTAGTATCATGGCAAAACAAACTTTTGTAAATGGTGAGATGACATCTAAAGAATTATTCTATAAGAATGGTAATTTACTAGGAAATTTTACAGAAAACGATGACATAAAAACTTTATTATGATGATGGAAGTCTAATCTTAAGTTATGATGTTGAAAAAGAAGAATCTATTTATTATCATGAAAATGGAAATCCTTTAATGGTTGGTAACTCTTATGAAACAACTCTATATAATGAAAAATAATGAAGTAATTTCTAAAATTGAGAGATGATGATCTAACAGATATTGGTGCAACTCTATTAGATGATGGGGTATTTGAAATTGTAAAAAGATAATAAAGTTATAGCTAAGATGGATAGCTAATGGTGAGGATCATAAATTATTTATACTCAACAGGAGAACCTTTACTAAAAGTAAAATGAAAATATGGGTGAAACTGAATTTTTCTTTAAAAATGGAAATACATTTATGAAAGGAAAAGAAGGTGGAAGCATTCTAAATTATAGAGATGGTAAACCATTATATGAAATAGATGGGGACTCAGAAAACTATTTACAACGAAGAAGGAGATAAAATAGTTGGTGGCTTTGATTTAGTTACAGATATTAAAAATTAGATTAAAATTATAAAAAGGATGGCTGTTGCAAAATTAAAAATTTCAATAGCCTATCTTTTTATCTTTAGGAGGATTTATGAAAAAGGAATTATATTATTAGCATTAATTTTCACTGCCTGTGTCAACCCTAGATAATATTGGTGTAACTCAGGAGGCGAAGTTAAAGAAGTAAAAACTACAAATGTAGTACAAGTAAAAAGCTATGAAAGAAAAATGGTAGCTTGTATGTGAGATAATGTTCTTGCATAATGGAAAACAAGAATACAAAGAAAAAATGGTGTTATCATAAAAAGGAAACTTTAAAGATGGTTTAGCTGATGGACTTCAAGAAAGATACTATCCAAGTGGTAAACTATATGGAAAAAAATTAATATAGTGAATAATAAGGTTGAAGGTACTGAAACTACTTACTATGAAAAATGGAAAAATCATTTCTGAATTAAATTACACTCAAGGAAAATTAATTTCAGGAAAAATATATTATGAAAATGGAGATTTATTATCTAAAATTGAAGGTAAAAATAACTATCTTCTATTCTGAGTGGTAAAAACTATTCTCTATGGATAAAACAGATTTAGCTGTATATCATGAAAATGGAAAAGAAGTTTTTCTAATTCAGCTGAAGGTATTAAAATAAATGGTGAACCTGCTAAAAATCTCTTTTAGATATGTTCTCAAAAGAAAATTTAGTAAAAACTGCTCTTTATCTTTTAACTTCTGATACTATTCAAGCTGAATATAAAAGTGGAAAAACCCTCTATTCAATTAAAAGGTACAACTGCTGTTATGTACTATCCAAGTGGAAAAATTTTACTTGAACTTTCACCTAGCATAGATGGATCTGTAAGTAGCAAAAATATATTATGAAAATGGACAAGTTATGCAAGTAGAAGATAGAAATAAAAATACTGAGATCTGTAAGGTTTATGACAAGGTTGGAAACCTTATAGCTGAAAAATATTTTTAATAAAAGACCATGAAATTAAACAAATATATTGACATAATCTAGACTATAATAATCAGATGTAAGCCTTTCCACTAAAAGGACCGTTGCGTTATATTAAAAATATAACCATATTAGGAGGATTTAAAAGTGAAAAATATACTTTTATGCAAAGAAAAGAAGATGTTGTCAGAGATGGCACCACTATGATGCAGAAGGACAAATTTTAGGAAGATTAGCAGTTGAAATTGCTAAAAATTAATGGGTAAAGAAAAATAACATTTACACCACATATAGATGGTGGAGACTATGTTGTAGTTACTAATGTTGAAAAAAACTAGTTGTAACTGGTAAAAATTAAATGACAAAGTTTACTACAATCACTCTGGATTCCCTGGAGGAATAAGAGCAAGAAAACTAGGAGAAATCTTAGCTAAAAACCTGAAGAACTTTTTAATGCTAGCTGTTAAGAGAATGCTTCTAAAAACAAATTAGGAAGACAACAACTAACAAGACTTAGAGTATTTGTAGGAACAGAACATTCTCATACTGCACAAAAACCAAATAAGGTGAGAATTATAATAAGGGGTAGAACAGTGGCAGAAAAAAATAACTCAATTTTTAGGAACTGGAAGAAGAAAAACTTCAGTAGCAAGAGTAAGATTAATTCCTGGTGGACAAGGAGTAGAAATAAACGGTAAAGGTATGGACGAATATTTTCGGTGGAAGAGCAATCCTTTCTAGAATTGTTGAACAACCTTTAGCATTAACAGAAACTTTAGACAAATATGCAGTTAAAGTAAAATGTAGTTGGTGGAGGTAACTCTGGACAAGCTGGAGCTATCAGACACGGTGTTGCAAAGAGCTTTAGTACTTGCTGATGATAGTTTAAAAGGCTGCTTTAAGAAGCTGGATTCTTAACTAGAGACTCAAGAATGGTTGAAAGAAAGAAAATACGGAAAGAAAAAGCAAGAAGAAGCCCACAATTCTCAAAACGTTAATTACTAAAAGTATATAATATTTATCCCACAGAGTTTTCTGTGGGATTTTTTATGTCTCACTATATTTCTTCTAAACCTATTTCTTTTAAATAATCATATACTCCATCATAAAATTTAGGTTGCATAGTCTCATCTTCTGAATTTCTTCAGGAAACAAAAATTATAAAAACCCCTGTCTTGATCTCGGTTAAAAGAACTCTGTAAGTATTTTTAAGTAAGTTCTAATTTCATCTTTATTTATATTTTTCCAACTATCTCCAGTAAAATTATAATATTCAAAGTCTTTATCATATCTTAGATTAGCATCCCAACATACAATGGTCCAATCTAATTCCAGTCCTTGAATGTCAAATTCTGTTGCTGTTTCTTCTAGAAAAATATGATGATCTAATATCATTTTTAGAATTAAGAAACCATTTCTAGCTTCAACTTTATTTTGAACCCAAACACCATATTTTCTCAATCTTTTGCTCCAGAACTTGCTATCATCCCATATCTTTCAGTTCCTCTTGCTTTTTCTTTTATCCAAGCCTTTAGCAATATTTAAAATCTCTTGTTAAAAATTGGATAATCTTTTTCTTATCTCTTTATATAATTTCTCTAGCACTTTGAGGATTATTATCTAGAAGTAATTTTATAAAGTTAGAAACTTTTTCGCTTCTAAAAGAACGCAAAGATACAGATAAATGTAAGTTTTCTTTTATGTAGCTTATATTCTTTACTAAATTATCAAAAATTTTTGTCCTTTTAAATACTCCTCTTCTATAATTTTATCTGAAATATATACATCCCAGTGTTTTTATTTTTCTCTTATTGCTTCAAACCAACCTGCTATACCTTCTGATTCTCCTTTATTTATTTCTTGACCTCCACCAACTAAGCATATAATAACTGCCCAGTCTTCATGCCTATCTAATATACTTATTAAAAATCTGGTTCTGATACTTCAAAAATTTACAATTCCTTTTTCTTTTCATAAAATCTTTGAGATTTTTCTTTTATCCCATGCTCTTTGAGCCTCATCAAAAATAACTACTTTTTCAAAAAGGTGCTTTATCTATTGAAATTGCATCATCTCTGAAGTGATGTATTTTTGAATAAATTCTTCCGCTTTTTCTCAGTGATTCTTTTTGATATTTTATTTCTTTTCATGATCATCTCTAGCCAATGCTCACGTAAAAACATCAACTAGTGGTCCATTTCCTGAAAGAAAATAGCATGCTCTTCTTCATCTATTTTCTGACGTTCTATTGCTATATTAAGTCCTGCTAAAGTTTTTCCAGCTCCTGGCACACCTGTAATAAAAACAAATAGATTTTCTTTTATACTATTATCTATAATTTTATTTATCTCTTCTGTAGTTTTTATTCAAATTTATAGCACTCATATCGTTTCTAGAAATATCCTCAACATTGTGACCATTGTATAAAACTTGAGCTGCTTCAATAATTGTTGGTGTAGGCATATAAACTGAGTTAACCCAATCAATAGGTTCAAATTCTTTCTCACTATATTTTTGTAATTTCCTGAATATAATTATGAATATTTAATTCATTACAACAATAAGTTTCAAGAACATTTTTCTAATTTCTTTTATCTCTTGATATTTTTCTGTTGCTTCTGTTGAAACTAAAATAGGAACTAGAAGTTTATCATGACTTTTCTCTTTATGAAATGAATTTAAATCCAAAAGCATAATCTGTAACTTGTTCTATTGCATAACTTGATAATTCCTTCTCCCCACTTTTAAATTCAAGTAAAAATGATTCCTCTATGGATAAATATACTATCTATTCTTTTTCCTATTCTTGGAATGGTATATTCAACAATACATGTCCACTTTCAAAAATAAGAAAAGCTCCCTTTTTAAAATCTCTATTTCACTTTGCCAAGTGTAAATCTGTGCTGAAAACTGGTCATTGCTAATCTATTTCACTCAAAAATGATTTTTCTTATCTTGCTTTAAAAATTCTTTTTAAACTATCTGAATAATATGCCCTATTCATAATTTATTTCTCCCTCAAAAATTATTTTATTTTTAGCTCCATCTTTAAAAGCCTGTCCTACCTTTTCACCAAGTACACGATATGAATTTGTTAGTTGAGTCAAAAGTTATAAGTTCTAACTTATCCACATCTATTTGACTCCCTTTTTCATTTAACACGGCTTCATCAACCAATGTATTAATAATTTCAGCAATTACTCTATAATCTCCTAATTCTTCTTGAATTTCTACAACCTTACATTCAAGAGTCAATGGAAATTCTTCTATAATTAGGTATCTATATTTTCACTCTTTACTACATGTACACCCTGATTTTTCTATTTTTATCCACTTTATTTCCTGATTCTATTCCAAAATAATCTGCAATATCTTTTTGTAGCTTTAGTTGCTAAACTTATTGTAAATTCTTTCTTTAATAAAATATTTTTTCATTGTCTTATGTTCTTTTGCTATGCTCAATGAAACTTCATGATAACCACATTGTGTTCCCCTAAGCTAAATTCATAGCATTGGCTTTCCCAGCTTCATCATAAGTTCCAATAATATACTGGTAAAGGTAGTAATACTGCTTTTTACTAAAAAGTTTTTTTCTATGATTTCTCCTTAAAAATTTATTATAAGTTAAAACTATATTAACACAAATTTATAACAATTTATGTTAATATTTAAATATGCAAACAAGATTTTTGAAAGGAGCTTATTATGGATAAAAATTATTTTAGTAGAACCTGACTTATCTTATGCAGATGAAATTATTAAATACAAGGAAGAATCCTTAGCAGAAAGACCTATTATAAAATGGTTCTGCTGGTTTAGATAGATTTTTCTTCTATTGAAATTTGGTTTGAAGAATTAAAAAGAGAAGTTGTGAAGACACTGTTCCTAAAGGACTTGTTCCTTCATCAACATATTTAGCAGTAAGAGAAAAAGATAATTATATTGTAGGAATGATAGATATTAGACATTATCTGAATGAATATTTAACTCAGTTGGTGGAAATATTGGATATGGTGTTAGAAAAACTGAAAGAAATAAGGGATATAAAGCTAAAACAAATGTTAAAACTTGCCTTAGAAAATGTAAAGACTTTAAAATAAAAAGTTCTTATTACTTGTGATGAAGATAATATTGCCAGTGAGAAAGTTATTTTATCTGCCAATGCAAAAATTGGAAGATATTAGAAATGTCGATGGTGAAAATAAGAAAAGATTTTGATTGATTTACAATAGTTCTATTGTAGGAGGAAATAAAATGAGTTACCAAAATATTAATGCTGCAACAATAGATAGATGGATTAAAGAAGAAGATTGGGAGTGGGGAAGAGCCATAAGTCATGAAGAATATATCAAGGCTTTAAATGGAGATTGGGATGTAAAAGCTTACACCAGTAAAAATTTGTTCCTCATGAATGGTTTGGAGATTTTAAAAGGTAAAAATATTAGGACTTGCTTCTGGTGGAGGAGCAACAAATCCCCTATATTTACTGCTTTAGGTGCTGATTGTACTAGTGCTTGATTATTCAGATGAACAATTAGCATCTGAAAAATGGTTGCAGAAAGAGAAAAATATAAAGTAAATATTGTGAAAGCAGATATGACAAAAGCTTTACCTTTTTGAAGATGAAAGTTTTGATATAATTTTTTTCATCCAGTAAGTAATTGCTATATTGAAAGTGTAGAGCCCTGTTTTCAAAGAATGCTATAGAATATTGAAAAAGATGGAATTTTACTTTGTGGACTGGATACAATAATCAATTATGTATTAGATGAAAATTTTGAAGAGAGTAGTTTTTCTATGCCATTTAATCCTTTAAAAATGAAGAACATAGAGAATTTTAAAAATGGACTGTGGTTACCAATTTTCACATAACCTAAGTGAACAACTGGGTGGACAGTTAAAAGCAGGTTTTATCTTGACAAATATTGAAGATGACACTGATGGAGAAGGAGACTTCATGAGATGAATATTCCCACATTTATTATGACTAGGGCAGTGAAATTATAGTGGAAAAATTAAAACTTACAATGATTTATTAGAAACAATTAAAAATAAAGAGAAAATTTTTGTTATATATAAAAAGCTGAAGGTTGTTCAGTTTGTGAGGCAGATTTTCCAAAGGTTAAAGAAATAACAGATAAAATAATTATCTTGCTACTATATCCAAGCTGATGAAATGGCAGAGGCAGTAGGGTCAATTAAACCTATATACAGCTCCAATAGTTATATTATTTTTACAATGGAAAAGAAATCCATCGACAAGCTAGAATTTATTGATTTTTTCTGAATTAGAATACAGAATAAAACAAACTTTATAGAAAAATAAAAGGCTGTTGCAAAATGTAAAAAGTAAAAATGGTTACTAGCAGATTTAGAAGATTTTATTTGCAACAGCCTTTTTAATATGCTTTCTATTCAATATCTAATTCTATAGCTTCTTGTAGTAAGTTAGAAAAATTGAGATTATGATTTTTCCCCATTTCATTCAGCCAACTAGGTATAGTTACATTCTTTCTAACAGTAGCACTTTTACATTCATTGACATATTTCATCATATCTAGCTAACCAATGTTTTTGAAAACTTTCCCTTCAATATAGAATTCTTTTTCATCTTCTGAACTTCTAATGATATTTTATTTATATCGCTAGCCTTAGGTAGTTCTTTTTCCTTTTATAAAAGTCATCGTACAAATAAGTTCCTATATAGTCTTCTGCCATTTCCATAGCTTGTTCTAATGTTTTGACCTTCTGTTGCTCCATCATCAAAAATCTGGAAATACAACTACATAACCTCCCTCAACTACCTTATGAAATATTGCTGGGTATATTAACATGATAATCACTCCTTTATTGAGATGTACAAATTTTTAGCCTCTAGTTTTAGATCCTCATATTTATTCATATTTATTTATGTATAAAATCAATATCTTCAAAATAAAAATAGCACCTATTCCAGTAAGTGCTATTTTTACTTTCTTTTCAAATTTTTACTTCTTTCACTAATTAATTATAACATATAATCTTTAATAGTATAAATATTAAGTTCCAATTCTTAAAAATCCTCCCAACCATCAATAGAAGAACTCATATTGTAACTTGTAACTGTTCCTTCAAAAAAGTTAGATTTAACATTTCCTTCTCCTTCAGTATCAGCAAATCTTTCTAAAGTGTTTGTATGGATTTTTTATTGAAACCAGAATATAGAGGTTCTAAACCCTAATGATTTTAATCTTTCATTAGCTAGCCATTTTTGTATAAGCTTCTGTTGTTTGAGAGTTATACCCTAATACTCTATTTCCATATTATATGTTCTGTCCAGTTAATTTCTTGTTCAACAGCTGTTTTAAACATAGAATAGATTGTTTCAGCTGAGAAGAATTCAGGATAATCATTTTTGATTTCCTTAACTATACTTCTGAAAAGAACAACATGTGATAGTTCATCTCTATTGATAAGTCTTATAATATCAGAAGTTCCTACCATCTTTATTTCTACTTGCTAGAAGATAGAAAAAGTTAAATCCATTATAGAAATATAATGATTCAAGTAAAGTAGTTTGCTATTATAACTTTAGCAAAAATTTTCATCTGATTGCTCATCTATGAAATCTTGATATATCTTTGCAATAAAACTATTTCTTTCAAATAATACCTTGTCATCTCTCCATTTATCATAGATTAAATCTCTACTTTGTTTTGGAAGTATAGATTCAATTATATATTGATAAGATTGAGAATGTATAGCTTCTTGGAAAGTTTGTATAGCCAGTAACATATTTACTTCTGGTGCTGTTACATGGTCTGAAATATTAGGAATATTATTCGTTTGTATACTGTCTAAGAAAATTAAGAATGACAATATTCCATCATAGAGCTTCTCTTTCAGGTAAAGTTAAATTTTCATAATCGTTTTATCCTGAGTTAAATCTACCTTTTCTGGTATCCAGAAATTGCCATCATAGTTCTATACAATTGAGTTTGCCCATTGATATCTAACATTATTCAAGTTAAAAAGGTTAGTTGAATTTCCCTTTATTATTTTTTTCTTGCATTTAATGTATCATCACCCTTCTGGATTAAATAATTTCTTTCTATCCACTACAACTTTCACACTCCTCTTTTTCTGAAATATTATTTGTATTCTTTTGAATAGTTCTTATATAGTAGACACTCTTACATCCTTCTTCCCAAGCTGTCATTAAAGTGTCATAAATATCTTTGGCTTTGATATCTTTGTTTAAGTCAAAGACCATTTCCATAGATACTCCTTGTGTTGTCCACGAACCTATCTTTTGCCATGATTTTTACATAACTGATAGGATTTACATTTTTAAATTCTGGATAGAACCAAGCTCTATCTTTTTAAATGTTTAACTGTTCTTGGTATAGCTCCTCTTTGATTTTTTTCAATGAAGAATCTTGAGAATGTTGGAGTTACAGAAGCAGTTGAACCCATCAATAATGATGTTGATGTATTCGGTGCTATTGCTGTTAGCTCTCCATTTCTTAGCCCATTAGCTTCTACTAAATAAAAAGGCTTCATTCCATTCATCTTTAAATTTAGAATTAGCTTCATACCATTCTCTTTTTCTTTCCAAAGAATATAGCTTGATCCCATTTAGAACCTTTTAAAAAGCCTTGTATGCTCCTCTATCTTTTGCCAATAATGCAGAGCTTTTATTGAATAAAGTGCTATTCTTTCAAATAATTCATTTATCTCATTGATTGACTCTTCATAGATCATATATTCTCTTGCCAAAGTAGTCAGCAAGTCCCATTGCCCCCTACTCCTATTGTTCTATATAGTAAGTTATGTTTATTTGATTCTTTTTAATGGTGTAACAGTTAAGTCTATTGTATTATCTAAAGCTCTCACTGCTAAAAGCAACATGTTTTTCTAATTCATCAGAAGTAAGTTCTGCTAGGTTAAGAGAAATTAAGTTACAAGTATGAATTTCTCCCATTTCACTTCTTCTTATAGATGTATTTCCATCTTCTTCCTCAACAAAATTTATAGTTGGTTTGAAGTTTGAGAAAACTTTCCATACATAGATTTCCATTACCTATCATTCCCATATGAGAATTGTGATTTTACTTCATTTGCTCTATCTTTAAAGAAGATATATGGCATTCCAGTTTCCAATTGAGTTTTCATTATGCTTTTAAACAGTTCCTTAGCACTTAAAACCTTCTTTAACTTAATGTCATTATCTTTCTCTAGCTTTTCATATAGATTCTCAAATTCATAGCCCATAAAAGCTCACAAAGCTCAACTCCATATTTTTTCTATTTCATATGGATCAAATAGAGTCCAAGACTCATTATTTTTTTACTCTTTTCATAAATAAGTTAGAACATACAACTTGTGGATAGATATCATAAGCTTTTCCTCTTTGATCTCCATTTTCAGTTTGAAGTTCTAAGAAAGTTTCTATATCTAAATGCCAAGTATCTAAAGCTACTGTAACTGCTCCTGCTCTTCTACCTTGTTGATTTACTGCAACTGCTGTGTCATTTATTATTCTGATCCAAGGTACAACTCCACCACTTGCATTGTAATAACCATTTACCATAGAACCTTTTGCTCTTATTCTTGAAACGTTTACACCTACTCCTCCACCATTTTTACTAATTCTTGCTATTGAGTCTATATTATAGAAAAATAGATTCTATATTATCATCTATCGCAGTTATAAAGCAAGATGATAAGTTCCCATTAGGTATTCTAAGATTAGCAAGTATTAGTGTTGCTAGTGATAATTTTTCTAAGTGATAGAGCATTATAGAATTCTTTTTACTATACTTACTCTTGTTTCTCCCTCTTTTTCATTTAATGCCAACATCATAGATATAGCCATGAAATGTTTCTTGAGGTAGTTCATAAGTTTTTCCCATCATGTTTGATAAGATATCTATTGACAAAGCATATTTGCTCCAGCATAGTCATAAACCATATCTCTACTTAAATCTATTAGTTGAGATATTTGATTTAATTCTTCTTCTGTATATGTAAGTAGTCTTTTCATCATATAGACCTAAGTCAACCATATGCTTTATAGTCTTAGCAAAAATCTCCATAAGAAAACTTTCTTGAATGGTAAACTTCTCTTTCAGCTTCCATCATCAGTAATCTTCCTGCTACATAAGCCCAGTCACTTTCTTCAAAGCTTGTCATAGTAACAGCTGTATTTATTAAAGAGGCTTGTATCTTTTGAGTTGTGATATTTTTTCTTCGTAGATTGAATCTATATTACTTTCTAACTCAACCATATTTACTTCTAAACCATCACAGGCTCTTAAAAGTTTTTCTCTTATCTTCTATATTTAAATCTTCAACTATGTTATCTCTATTGATAACCTTTCTTCTCTCATTAGTCATTAGATCACCTTTAAGAAGGCTTCCATTGAGTAGACTGTGTCGTTGTATTCTATTACTGGTGCACTCATAATTCTTGCTTTACTAGCAACTATCATAAGTGTTTTTACATCTTCAATGTATTCAAATTCAATGTTTCTGTCTGTTAATATCCCTTTTAAAGATGTACATTTGCTACAGTTTTTCCTTACCATAAACTTTAATCATTTCTAAACACTCCTTAAACTCATTATTTTCCATATATTGTGTGAAAAATAAAATAATAACACAATATATAGTGTTATCAACCTATTAATTTTATTATATAAAACGAAAAAGTAAAGTAAATATTTCAATTTTTATTATATAAAAAAATATATTTTACTTTTTACTACTTTATATGAACTATACTTCTTTTTAAGTTATTATCATTAGTAGACATCATTTACAAAAATTTTTTTCTTTTTATAGTTCAATTTTTTATGTTATAATCAAAAAAATATTATTTTTTAAAGGTAGGCGGATTATGAAAAAAATATATGACTTAAATTTAGTTGAAAAGAAATGATGTTGCAGAAAATACTATTGAACTAATTTTCACTAAAACCAAGTGATTATGAATTTAAAATAGGGACAATATACATTTTTAAATGTAGGGAAGATCCTCAAGATAAAAAAACTTTGCTAGAGCTTTATCTATAGCTTCTCACCCTGATGAAGATTTATTAAGATTTGTTATGAGAACTAGTGATAGTGAATTTAAACAAAGATGTTTAGCTATGAAAAAAAGGTGACAGTGCAACTGTTACTAAAAGCAACTGGAAGCTTTTGGTTTTAAATTTTTCTGATAAAGAAATTGTTTTTCTTAATTTCAGGTATAGGTATTGCATCAATTATACCAATGCTTATGGAACTTGAAAAATTGATTATCAAGGTAAGGTTAGCTTATTCTATTCTAATAGAACTTTAGCTAAAGACAACTTATCATGAAAAAGATTAGGAAGCTATAATATTAAAAAAATTATAACTACAATCCTGTATTTACAGGTATACAACCTAGAATAAACATAGATTTATTAAAAGAAAAAAATTAGATGATATCTATGATGCTCACTACTATATTATAGGAACTGGTGAATTCATAAAAAAACTATGAAGACACTTTTTAGAAGAAAAATAATATCAGCAAAGACAATTATTTAGTTGATAATTTTTGGGTAAAATAAAATACTTCATTATTAGTTGAAGAGGCTATTGCAAAATAATAAAAAGTAAAAAAATAGTTCGTTACTGAGTAAATTTCCATTCTGTAACTCACTTATTTTTTTACTTTTTTATTTTTATTAATTTTTCTTTTAAAAAGTGAAATAAATAAAAAACACACTAAATAGTGTGTTGAATTTCTAAAATGGCGCTTCCTAATGGACTCGAACCATTGACGCTGCGGTTAACAGCCGCATGTCTCTACCGACTGAGCTAAGGAAGCAACAATTGTCAGCAAATCCATACTCTCCCAGGCTAGCTTCCAGCCAAGTACCATCAGCGTATATGGGCTTAACTTCTAGGTTCGGAATGTAACTAGAGTGTACCCCATAGCTATACTCACCAAGCATATATATTGTATCACATAAATTTATTATGTGCAAGTCTGAACACTTGAAACTATATAGTAAAAACAAACTTAGATTAAAAACTTCGATAATTAGTATTGGTCAGCTAAAATGCATTGCTGCACTTACACCCCCAACCCTATCAACCTCCTAGGCTCGAAGGTATCTTAAAGAATACTTATCTTGAAAGTTAGTTTCCCGCTTAGATGCTTTCAGCGGTTATCTATTCAAACGTGACTACCCAGCTGTGCCACTGGCGTGACAACTGGTACATCAGAGGTTTGTCCATCCCGGTCCTCTCGTACTAAGGACAGGTCTTCTCAATATTCTAACGCCTACAGTGGATAGGGATCGAACTGTCTCACGACGTTCTGAACCCAGCTCACGTACCGCTTTTAATGGGCGAACAGCCCAACCCTTGGGACCTTCTCCAGCCCCAGGATGCGATGAGCCGACATCGAGGTGCCAAACCCTACCGTCGATATGGACTCTCGGGTAGGATCAGCCTGTTATCCCCAGGGTAGCTTTTTATCCGTTGAGCGACGACCCTTCCATTCGGAATCGCCGGATCACTATGTCCTGCTTTCGCATCTGCTCGACCCGTCAGTCTTGCAGTCAAGCTCTCTTATGCCATTGCACTCTATGGTTGATTTCCATCCAACCTGAGAGAACCTTTGAACGCCTCCGTTACTCTTTCGGGAGGCGACCGCCCTCAGTCAAACTGCCCACCTAGCACTGTCTCCGTGGCTACAAACCACAGATTAGAATTTCAGCATTGAATGGTTGGTATTCCACCGATGACTCCGATACAGCTAGCGCCATATCATCATCAGTCTCCCAACTATCCTATACATGCAATGCCAAAACCCAATACCAAGCTACAGTAAAGCTCCATGGGGTCTTTCCGTCCCTACTGTAGGTAACCGGTATCTTCACCGGTAATACAATTTCACCAGTCTCCCGTCAAGACAGCGCTCAAATCATTACACCATTCTGTGCAGGTCGGAACTTACCCGACAAGGAATTTCGCTACCTTAGGGACCGTTATAGTTACAGTCGCCGTTCACTGGGGCTTCAATTCGGAGCTCTCACTCCTCCTCTAACCTTCCAGCACTGGGCAGGGTGTCAGCCCATATACATCGCCTTCCAGCTTAGCATAGACCTGTGTTTTTGTTAAACAGTTGCTTGAGCCTCTTCACTGACGACCCTCGAGTGCTTTGTAACGCATGGATACTAACACCCAAGAGCTCCTCTTCTCCCGAAGTTACGAGGTTATTTTGCAGAGTTCCTTAACGAGAGTTAGCCTGTCCGCCTTAGATTTCTCATCCTGACCACCTGTGTCGGTTTTGCAGTACGGGCAGTCAAATATTAACGTTAGAAGCTTTTTCTTGGCAGCGTGGGATTTGCACATTCATCTTACGACTGTATATCATACCTCAGATATAACTCAATGGATTTTACCTATCAAGTCATCCTACATACTTCTACGGACACTTCCGTTCGTCCGTCGCATACCCTTCTGCGTCCCTCCATCACAATATATGACTGGCACAGAAATATTAATCTGTTTTCCATTTCGCCTACGCATTATAGCCTGGGCTTGGGTCCGGCTTACTCAGGAAGACAAGCTTTTACCCTGAAAACCTTGGTCTTCCGGCGAGGGGATTCTCGCCCCCTTTCTCGCTACTATTCCCTGCATTCTCACTTCTGATACCTCCAGAGTCGGTTACCCTTCTCCTTCAACAGTCTACAGAACGCTCTCCTACCAATCCTTACAGATTCCACAGCTTCGGTTTATAACTTAGCCCCGTTACATTGTCGGCGCAGAGACTCTCGACTAGTGAGCTATTACGCACTCTTTAAAGGTATGGCTGCTTCTAAGCCAACCTCCTAGTTGTTTGTGAATCTCCACCTCCTTTCCCACTTAGTTATAATTAGGGACCTTAGCTGGTGGTCTGGGTTGTTTCCTTTCGACAATGGAAGTTAACTCCCATAGTCTCACTCCTGAGCTCTAAATTATGGTATTCGGGTTTGATTGATTTCAGTAAGCAATACGCCCCCTAGATCATTCAGTGCTCTCACCCCCATAATTGAACACTCAAGGCTGCACCCTAGATGCATTTCGGAAGAACGAGCTATCTCCTGGTTCGATTGACTTTTTCACCCCTAAACCTACCTCATCCCCCAACTTTTTCAACGGCGGTGGGTTGGGACCTCCACTGTGTCTTACCACAGCTTCATCCTGGACAGGTTTAGATCACCAGGTTTCGCGTCTACGCCAAACGACTAAATCGCCCTATTAAGACTTGGTTTTCCCTTCGGCTCCGTTACACTTAACCTCGCCGTTTAACGTAACTCGCAGGATCATTCTCCAAAAGGCACGCCATCACCATTACTGGCTCTGACCGCTTGTAAGCACACAATTTCAGGTTCTTCACTCCCCTCAGGGTTCTTTTCACCTTTCCTCACGGTACTATGCGCTATCGGTTAGTAAGAGTATTTAGCCTTATGAGATATGGTCCTCACAGATTCACACAGAATTCCTCGTGTTCCATGTTACTTGAGAGCAGAGTTATATGTGTAAGGATTTACTTGTACAGGACTTTCTACCTTCTACGGTTTCGCCTTTTCCAGACAATTCCAATTCATCAATACACTATATTGAATATCTTACAGTTCTTCACTACTCTGTCCCTCAACCCCTAAATACAACGGCTGTATCCCTTGACATATTTAAGGTTTAGAGCTTGACCCATTTCGCTCGCCGCTACTTTTGGGTATCGTTTTTACTTTCTTTTCCTCGCGTTACTTAGATGTTTCAGTTCACGCGGTTCCCTCTTTCGTATTAAGACTCCATCTTAATAGATTGCTCCATTCAAATCCTAGACTCTTACGTTCGATTGCAACTTATCTAGGCTTATCGCAGCTTACCACGTCCTTCATCGGCTCTTACCACCTAGGCATCCTTTGTACGCCCTTTAATTATTTTTAACCTATTTTTGACAGCTAACTCTAAGAAATTGTTAGAGTTAATTTTCTTGTTTGTTCTACTATATAGTTTCCAATGTTCAGATAATTTAATGGTGGAGATAAGCGGGATCGAACCGCTGACCTACGCAGTGCAAGTGCGTCGCTCTCCCAAACTGAGCTATATCCCCATATGGTGCGTTTGAGTGGACTTGAACCACCGACCTCACGCTTATCAGGCGTGATGCTCTAACCAGCTGAGCTACAAACGCATTGTTGATAAGTCCACAAAGAACATTACCAATAGAATAGAGAAAGACATATACTCCTTAGAAAGGAGGTGATCCATCCGCACGTTCCCTGTACGGATGACCTTGTTACGACTTCACCCCAATCGCTAATCACACCCTCAGAGCATCCCTCCTTACGGTTAGGCCTGCTACTTCAGGTGCAACCAACTCTCGTGGTGTGACGGGCGGTGTGTACAAGACCCGAGAACGTATTCACCGCGACATTGCTGATTCGCGATTACTAGCGATTCCAACTTCATGTACTCGAGTTGCAGAGTACAATCCGAACTAGAATAGTTTTCTGAGATTAGCTCCACCTCACGGCTTTTGCGACTCTCTGTACTACCCATTGTAGCACGTCGTAGCCCAGCGTATAAGGGGCATGATGACTTGACGTCATCCCCACCTTCCTCCTACTCATCGCAGGCAGTATCGCATGAGTCCCCAACTTAATGATGGTAACATACGAAAGGGGTTGCGCTCGTTGCGGGACTTAACCAACATCTCACGACACGAGCTGACGACAGCCATACCACCTGTCTTTAGGTTTCACCGAAGTGACACTGAAACATCTCTGTCTCATTTCCTAAGATGTCAAACGCTGGTAAGGTTCCTCGCGTTGCGTCAGATTCAAACCACATGCTCCACCGCTTGTGCGGGTCCCCGTCAATTCCTTTGAGGTTTCATGCTTGCGTACGTACTCCCCAGGCGGATTACTTATCGCGTTAGCTTGGGCGCTGAGGTTCGACCCCCAACACCTAGTAATCATCGTTTACGGCGTGGACTACCAGGGTATCTAATCCTGTTTGCTACCCACGCTTTCGCGCTTTAGCGTCAGTATCTGTCCAGTAAGCTGGCTTCCCCATCGGCATTCCTACAAATATCTACGAATTTCACCTCTACACTTGTAGTTCCGCTTACCTCTCAGTACTCTGAGTCATGCAGTTTCCAACGCAATACAGAGTTGAGCCTGCATTTTCACATCAGACTTACATAACCACCTAGACGCGCTTTACGCCCAATAAATCCGGATAACGCTTGTGACATACGTATTACCGCGGCTGCTGGCACGTATTTAGCCGTCACTTCTTCTGTTGGTACCGTCATTTTTCTTCCCCAACTGAAAGCACTTTACATTCGAAAAACGTCATCGTGCACACAGAATTGCTGGATCAGACTTTTTGGTCCATTGTCCAATATTCCCCACTGCTGCCTCCCGTAGGAGTAAGGGCCGTGTCTCAGTCCCCTTGTGGTCGTTCACCCTCTCAGGCCGGCTACCCATCATCGCCTTGGTGAGCCGTTACCTCTCCAACTAGCTAATGGGACGCAAAGCTCTCTCACAGCGCATATAGCTTTCATAATCTTAGGATGCCCTAAAATCATAATATCAGGTATTAGCATTCGTTTCCAAATGTTGTCCCTAACTGTGAGGCAAGTTCTTTACGCGTTACTCACCCGTCCGCCACCCAAACCGAAGTTCAGAGTAGACTTGCATGTGTTAAGCATTCTGTCAGCGTTTCATCCTGAGCAGGATCAAACTCTTCGTTCAATCTTTTTAATAGCTCAATTTTTGCTATTTTTAATTTAACACCAAATTTATGGTTGCTTTTTTGTCTTTTTCTCTATTCTGTTGCTAATGTCCTTAGTCTCGTTGACATCGTCTATAATAACATTTTTCATAAACTTTGTCCTAATCACATAATTTTAAAAATTTATATATATTTTTCTTATATTCAAAGAAAAATAAAAACATTTTTAAAAATATTCCTGGAAAAATTCTATAACAAAGAAAAACTCCCAGGCTTTTTAGAGCTTAGGAGTTTTTGTTAAAAATTATTTTTACATTAATTTTAACTCTGACCAGCTTCTCTCTATAAATTCATTTTTCTTAATTTTCTTTTTCAGTTGAAACACAGTATTCTATTATGTCAGGTTTTGTTGCTCTAATAAAAATATAAGTATATCTTCATCTTGATAATCTTTAGAAATTGTTATAATTTTTCTATCTAAATTTGAATTATCTCCTGAAAATCCCACCCTTCTATAGAAGGGTAGCTTGCATGAGTGTAATAAATTTCAGTTTCAATATCGTGAAGCATCTAGAAATTTTACCCAATTATCATAACCAACTTATAATCTAAAACAGATTTAAATTTGGTATTTTTAACATAACCCACATAATATCTAAAGTTAATTTCATTATCATTTGTTTCTTCATCTTTTAGCTATTATTTTTAAACTTTCCACCTTTTTCTAGATTTTTAAAAGCCCTATTGCAGTTCCTGTTTTTGCATTGACTCTAGACTCATCTTTCTTTTCTATTTATGTGGATAATTAATAGTAAAGATTTTTCGTTTTTATTTTTATTTATTTCAATCTCAATTTTTTGAATTTCTTCTTCAAACATCTTTTGAAATCTTTTTGCTTTTACTAGAATTTCCAGATAAAAATATTTCCATCTTATCTACACCTAAATCATCATTTTTAAATAACAAACTTAAAGAACTTATAAAATTTTTCTATTCCTTTTTAAAATATTATTTATAATTTCTTCACATTTAACTTTATCAAATTTTAATTTAATAGTTTCAACATTATCTTTGCTTGATAATAAAGTTACAGCTATTTCATTTTGAACTATACAATTCTTTTTACTCAATTCATCTTCTTCCCAAAAATCCTCTAAACTTTTCTGCTATTTGCTTTATATTATATATAGCTTCATAAAGAATTATCTAAAGATTCCTTCGCAGCCATCAAACTCTTTACAACCAACAGGACAGTAAAAATGGATATCTTTTTCTTTTTAATGTTGCTAAATTATCCTTACATATTTCAGCGCTAAATTTTAGAATGTTTTTCTCCTCCCAAAAATTGTCTCCACCTTCTCCAAAATGTTTTTATCTCATAGTCATATCTACTCGAAGTAAGTCCCATATATTTACATAGTCAAAAAGAAAAATCTGTGGTTTCCACCACCAAAGTCAAAATCCCATAGAATAATCTTTTCATTTTTCTTTTTCGGAAACTTATCTAATTCTCTTCCAGCACATAAGAAATATGCAGTTGGCTCATTTGCACCTCTATAAACTTGAAAATTTTTCATTATTTTTCATTTTCTAAGATACTTGTAGGTAAAGATTTTTATTCCTTTTCAAAGATTTTCAATGTTGTACCTCTTGTTCATTTTCATATTTTATAGGAAATGATAACAAGTACTTTAATAAAAATATTTCCTGTAAACTATATTGTTTATATAACTACTCTATATAGTAAGCATAGTATTCAATGGGATCAAATTATCTTCTTCCACATCCAATATGGTTTTAAATCTATTCTTTTCCATTTCTTATCACAAATTACAAAGCTTCATCTTTATTTCCAGTCATTGTTTTGCCTTCAAGAATAAATTTTTGAACCTCCTATAAAACTAGAATTAGCTGCATAAGAAACTTTTAAATCATCCCATTTTGTAAATGGTCTTCCTTTTGTTCAGAATAAGCTTTTTCAAAACTTTCAATATCTATAAACTCCATAATAGTTGGGATTTTTCAAACCGGCTCACATGTAACTCCACCAGCTATTCTAACAAGGCTTGTTTTCATATTTTGAGTTTGAATTGCTACAACTGTACTCTTAGTTCCAAAATCATAGCTGCTAATTCCACCATCTTTTTACATCTTTTTAGGATCTCTTTCATCATATAGTAGTTGCTATTTTTATTAATTCTTCTGTTTTCTATACATTTTCTTTACTATCAGATATCCGCAATTTCCTTTTTGATAGTCTGTAAATATTTTTCATCATACTCTTTTTCATCTAATCTGATTTTTCAATATTTTTAAGTTTTTCCAGATATTCATCTATAAAATTTAAAAGGAAGTTCCATCCCTCCATTTTCAAAAGACTTTAAAATTTCTATCTCATCGTAATCAGAATTATCTTCAGAAAAATTGTATTCTCTATATCATTGTAAAGCTCAACTAATTCATCATATTTTTCCTTATATCTTTCTCAATATGATTAAATAAAAATTTCTATTTCATTTTCTTAAAAAGATTTAATAGTTTCAAGTTCTTTCTTGCATTGTTAGCTTCAATAGCTAAAATTTTAATAACTGAATTATTATTGCTTTTTCACTTCTCAATCTCTTCTGCTTGACTATTAACAATAAGTAAATTACCATCTTTTTCAATAATATAATTTTCTATCATATTATCAGTATTTAATATTTTTCCATCTTCTATATATTTGTTGTCTTCTCTAGAATACTCTTCTATAAATATCTTCTGATAATATTTCTATTTCTTCAAAATCTTTAAATTCCTCAGAAAAATATTTTTAATATCTTGGATACTTTTTCACTTAACTCTAAAGAATGAAATTATAGCTTTTTAAAATCAGGAAAAATCTATTCGCTCTTGTATTATAGATATATTTTTATCTTTTGTATTTTACAGGAATATTTCCATTTGAAAAATTCCCTTAGTTAATCCCTCTTCAATAGCTTTCTTTTTATTAAATAAATTTGCTTTTATGTTTTCTATTATTTCTTTTTAATATTTCAGATTTTCTAACATAGATATAATCCATTTTAACCCTCCCTCTAATCTAAAAATACTTCCCTTCTTCTCAAAATTTCTTTTGTTTCTATATCCTCTTTCTTTCTTTACAATAGCATAAGATATTTTATCTGGCATAATAGTCTTTTATGTAAATTCTATATCTTTTCATCTTCATCATATTCTTCATTTAGAGAAATTTTTATCTTAGGGTCATCTTTACCCTATTTCCATTGTTCTCGTTTGTGCTTCTGGAGAACTTGTATAATATTTTCAAAAATATCAGAAGTTAAAAATCCCTAAAATTCATACTTTCCATAATTTGAATTTGGTGTGATTATAAGATTTAAATTTATCTTTTTATTATTTCCAAGATAGATTTGAAAATTAATTTCATTAAACTGCATTTTTCTTTCTTACTCTATTAGTTACTTTTATTCTTCCACCTTTTTCTTGAATATATAAGTCCATACAACACCTGTCCTGTTACTTTTGATTCATTTCTCTTATCAATTTCTTTAATAGCTTTTCAAATCATAAATAACCTAACTCTATTTTTATCTTTCATTTCAACAACATATTTTTCAAAAATTTCATTTTCAAAAGAATGTTTACAAAATTCCCAGCTGAAAATGTGAACCTCTTTACATCTTCATCTTTTAAAAGCTATCTTCCATTTTAATAAAGAAATTTTTTAATTCCCTTTTCAATCTTATCTTTGATTAAAAGCTTTTTAATTCTTCTTCATTAATTTTAAGTCGATTCCTGTTTCAAGAGAACCATCTGCATTGAAAAAGATTTACAAGACATTATCTCATTCTTTCATGGTTTTTCTTCAAAATATCTCTCAGTTTTTCTTCTACACTTTTCTTGTATTTAATTTTGCTTCCCTATGTATTTTCAACCAATGTTTCTTCACCTGAAAGTTCAGGACACCATCCAGGTCTCACATATTGAATTTTTCTTTTTCTTAATTCAGTATGAATTATTTGAAAAAACTTTGTATGCTAACTCTTTTAGTATATTTTCTCCACCTAAATAGATGTCTCCACCTGTCTCCAAAGTGCTCCTAATTCGTAATCAAACATATCCTCATCTTCTGAATTTTCCAAATACCAAAATCAAAATCTGTTGTTCCTCCACCAAAGTCAAATACACCATAATATATTTTTCATTTTCTTCTGGCTCTATTTTTAAGTTTCTTTAGGGCACAAACTGCATAAGCAGCTGGCTCATTTTGAACCATGTTTTACTCTAAATTTTTCATTATTTTTCATCTTCTGAATTTGTTTTGTAGTGATTTTTAATACCCTCTTTCAAAAGATTCAATATTTTTCTCTCACTGCTTTTTCATAAGTTACTGGAAAAGATAAACAATATTCTAAATAAATACCATTTCTCATAGTATTGATATAGCTACCTATGTAGTAAGCATAAATTTCAACAGGATCTCATATAATTTTCTTCATTCGTATCTCAAATCTAAATATGGAGGTAAAGAGTCTTTATTCCCTTTCTTATCTATAACTTCTATCTTAGCATTTTTATTTACTGTCCATTGCTTTTTATATCAGAAATTATGAGGTCAAATTGTTCACTTGTCCCTTCCATTAAATGTTCAGTGCTCACATGAGAAATTGTAACATCTTCCATTTTGTATTAGGTCTTCCAATTTCTTCATCATAATCTTTTAAATTTAACTAAATCTCTAAATTCAATTACAGTAGACTCTCATAGTCAGTATCTCTGTGCTTTTATTTAATTCTTCTCCACTGATTCTCTAGGTAAAATATTATTTCTATCTTTTTGATAAACCACAACTGTACTTTTAGTCCCAAAGTCTATACCCACTATTCCACCTTGATTTATATCCATCTTTGGATCTCTTGAATAAACATCTTTTCCAAGTAATTCTTTAATTCTTCCTTATCTTCTTCTTTTAAACCCAATGTCCAACATTAGGATCTAAAAGTCTATTTTCTCTATAGTCGTCTGATGTTTATTCTTTTTCTTTATCTATTGATAGATAGTATTTTTAGCTGGCATTTCTTCCCTAAGCCCATTGTTATACATATATTTTTGTATGTCCATCTTTTTCACAGATTACTCTCCTTGTAAAAACACCATTTTTATATTGCCTTTTTCTATACTTCTGTCTGTAAAACTATAAGTACTCTCCATCTAGCTACCATTTTATAGGTTCTTACTCGAAATCTCCATTTTTAAAATAATATATAGAATCATTTAAATCACTATCTGAATAATCTATTTTCTCTATCACCATTTTTATAATAATAAGTAGTTTTATCTTTATCCATTACTTGTTTTACTATTCCTAAATCATTCTCTTTGATACTCTATTTTCAACTTTATCAAACACTGTCTTTTTATTTCTAATATCTGAAATCCGTGTCAAATAGTATTTCAACTGTATCAAGCGTTCCTTCTTTTATGTATACACAGAAAATATATTCTTTATAATTTTTTGTATACTTCAACTAAGTTTTTAAATTTCTGTATTCTCTTCTCCAATAATAATTTCTGTATCTAATAGGTTATAGTTTAGAATCACTTCAAAATCTTTTAATTTCTATTTTCTATTTTTGATAGTAGATTTTGCATAATTTTTAAAAATCCTTTGGAGTCAATTTAAGTCCTTTATTTTTCATCTCTGCTATTAGATTTATTCCTTCATCTTCTCTAATAATGTTTAAATTGAGACAAACTTGCAACAAAATAATAAATATCTGTATATCTATCTATATCTACTATTTTTCTTCTATTTCTTTTAAAAATTTATTAACTTTATTGATTTTATTTTTGAAAAACTCTATTTCTATTCTCTAGCTTTCATCTTTTAACTCATAAATACCCTAAACCTTTTTACACCATCACTAACCATTATATAAATTATCCTCTGTACCATAACTTACTGCACCATTACTTAAATTAGCTGCATACACCATCTTCCTTTATAAATAGAGTATCCTGTATTAAATAGATTTTTCAGTTGAGTATAATTTTGGGAATTTTTAAATATAATATTATACTTTTAATTTTATCAGAAATCTTATCTAATTCTTTATTTTATTCTATCTGCTATTTCACTACTTTTTGATGCTATTCATGCCTAATAGTCCCTACTGTAGCTATCAATTCTACTGTTCCTACTGGTTCTGTCACTAATTGATTTTCTGCCATAAAATAACATATCACCTGAATATATAAATCTTTTATTTCCATTTTATAGCTTTTTGTGTTATTGTAAATATTTCTTGAAAGTCTTTAAATTTATCTTGGATAGTAAAAGTTGTATTATCTTTATCTATTATTTTTAAAGTATTAAAAATCTCTAAACTTTTCTATACTTTCAAATTTTTTCAATCTTATTCATCTCTTCCCCTTAGTCTAAATCAATTTCTCCCTCTTCTAAAAATTCTTTTGTATCAACATCTTCTTCTTTTTACTAATAGCATAAGATATTTTAGTAGGTTTAGTTGCTTTTTATGTAAATTCTATATTCTTCATCCTCATCATATTCTTCATTTAAAGAAATTCTCTTTACATTAGTTCTGTCAATTTCCATTTTACCTGTTTGTGCTTCTGTGCAGTTGTATAATACATTTCAAAAAGTATCAGAAGTAACTTTTCCAAAATATTCATATTTTTTTCGTACTTTGAATTAGGACTAGAATTGTAGTTAAATAAATCTCTTTTTATTGTTTCCAATATAAATTTAAAAATTGACTTCATTAGCCATATTTTTCTTTTTCATCTCTATTAGTAACTTTTTATTCTTCCACCTTTTTCTTGAATATATGAGTCCATAGGCAACTCTGTTTTTACCTGTTGGCATAACCTTAGTACTATCTTTTTCTTTCAAACTTTCAATAGCTTTTTAAATCATAAAAGATTTAATTTTATTTTATCTTTCATCTTTTCTTGATATTCTGCAAATATTTCATTGACAAAAGGATGTTTACAAGAATTTCCTGCTAAGAAAAATATTAATTTCTTTTGCATCTTCATCTTTAAAAAGCTATCTTCTAATTTAATAAAAAGTTATTTATTCCTTTGGCTATTTTTCTCTTATTAAACTCTTTAATTCATCTTCTAAAATATTTAAGTATAATTGTTTTATTATCTCCCAGTCCTATTTTTCTCCACGAGTGTCATAAAAATAAGGTGGTCTTATTACACTCATATCTTCTGTGGCAGAATTTTCCCCAAACTCTCTTAACATTTCTCCTAATATTCTTGTATTTAATTTTTGCTATTGAAGAATCGTTATTAACTAATGCTCCTTCTCCTTTAAGTTCTATCAGAACCTTCTGGTCTTACATATTGTATTCTTTTCTTTAATAATGTATCAGAATTTTCAGTAAATACTTTTATATGCCAATTCCTTTGTATATTTTTCTCCACCTAAATATTTATCCCCACCTGCTCAAAATGCTCTAATTCATAGTCACATATCTTCATCTTCTGCAAGTTTCAAATACAAAGTCAAAAATCTGTTGTTCCTCCACCAAAGTCAAATACTCCATAATAAACCTTGTCATCTTTATCTTTTTGGTTCTATTTTAAAGTTTTTAATGCACAGGCAGCATAAGCAGCAGGCTCATTTGCTCCATGCTTTTACCTTAAATTTTTCATTAAATTTTTCATCTTCTTTGAATTTGTATAGGTAAAGATTTTTAATCCCTTTTCAAAAAGACTTTAATATTTTTCTCTTATAGCTTTTTCATAGTTACAGGAAAAGATAAAAGATACTTAAATAAATTCCATTTGTCATAGTATTGATATAGCTACCTATAGTAGCATATAGTTCAACTGGATCTCATATAGTTTTCTTCATTTTCATCTATTTTTAAATATGGAGCTAAAAAGCATATTCACTTCCTGTTCTATCTTTAAGATAATGTTTTTCTTTTTCTTTTGGTCCATTGTTTTTATATCAGAGATTATGAAGTAAAATATTCACTTGCTCCCTCTATCAAATTTCTAAATGCTGTGTAGAAACCATAACATCTTTCCCATTTTTGTATTAGGTCTTCCGTCTTTTTCATTGTATTTTTCTAAGAAGTTTTTACATTTCTAAATTCAATTACGGTAGGGATTTTCATAATCTGTATCTTCTACCTTTTTATTTAGCTTTCCTCCACTAATTCTCATAGGCATAATAGTAGTTTTTCATCCTTTTGATAAACAACAACTGTACTTAGTTCCAAAGTCTATTCCTACTATTCCCACCTTGATGAACATCTAATTTGAGATCTCTTTCATAAACTCCTAATATTTCCTTTAATTCTTCCTTGTCTTCTTCTTTTTAAATCCCAATGTCCTAAATTTATATCCCAAAGTCTTTCTTCATCATAGTCATCAATATTTATTCTTTCTTTATCTATTGAAGATATTTTTAATACTGGCATTTCTTCTCTTAGCCCATTGGTATAGTAATATTTTTAACTTGATTATCTTTTTAAAGATAGCTTTCCTTGTAAAACTCCTTTTTATATTCTCTTATTTCAGAACTTCCATCTTTAAAATTGATAGTGCTTTTCTCCATCTAAGATACCATTTTTATATATTCTTTTTCTTCATCTCCATTTTTAAAATAGTGCACAGAAATCTTCTGATTTAGGGATTATATACTACTTCCCATATCTCCATTTTTCAAAAATAGAAAAATATTTTTATCATTATATATTTCTTCTTTGTAATTTTTAAATCATTGCTTTTTATATAGAATTTCTATTCCATTAAATAGTTCATTTCTATTTTCAGCAGAAGAAATTATTTTATCTGCATTAAAAATTAATTCAACTGTATCTTCTGTGTCATCCTTTATGTACATACAAGAAATATAGTCTTTATATGTTTTATATAGATTAACTAAGTTTCTAAATTTCTTTGGGTTTGCTTCTCCATTGATAATGTCTGTATCCAATAGATTATGGTTTAGATAACTTCAAAAATCTTTTAATTCTTTGCTTTTTAATAAACTAGCCTTTATATCTTTTTAAAAGTTCTTAGGACTGACTTCATTATTCTCTTTTGCATTTTTAGCTAATAGATTTTTACATCAACTTCATTAAAATTCTATTTCTGATAAAGTTTCTATAAAATAATCTGTATTAGTATATTTTTACTCAATTCCATTTTCTATTATTTTCTATCAATTTTCTTTTAAAATATTAGTTTCTAATTTAAAACTTTGATTTCTTATGTCTAAGTTATCTATAAAGTTATCTATATTGCAAAATTCCTATTAAAATATTTGAGTTTTTCATAATTCCAAGATGTACAATAACTCTTTTATTATCTTCTGTATAATACCAATATCCATATTTCCCTATAAAATTTAGATTATATAAATATTTTAGTTGTTCTAAGTTGGGGAATATTAGTAATTCCTCTATCTTTGAAAATTATTTGAAATCTTTTTCAATTTCTTTTATTTTATTTGTATACTATCATTACTGTTAAAGGGTTTCTGTTCTAAATATTTTTCCTAGTAATGAGTAAAATATTTTATCTTTTTGTGAATGTATACGATCTTTATTTTTTTATTTTTATATCATTTGTTATCATGTATAAATCTCTTGTAAATCTTTAAAATTTTTCATTAAGTTTTTCAGTACTTTTATCTTTATTTATCAGTTTTAAACTATCTAAATCTCTAAATTTTTAACTTTTCAAATTTTTCCATTTCTCCCCTTAGTTTAAAGGTACTTCTCCCTCTTCAATGAAATTCTTTGTTTCAATATCTTTTTCTTCCTTAACAATAGCATAAGCTAATTTATCAGATTTATTTGCTTTCAAATAAATTCTATATCTATCTTCTTCATCATAATCTTTCTTTTTAGATTAACCCTCTTTATTTTAGCTTCTGATGATTTCATTTCATTAGTTTGTGCTTCTGGCGATGTTGAATAATACAATTCAAAAATATCAGATTTAACTATTCAAAGAACTTATATTCATTGTGGTTTGAATTTGACTACGATACATTAAATTTGTTTCTTCTATTATTACCAACATAGAATTTAAAAATTAACTTCATTATTCATATTAGCTTTTTCATCTCTACTAGTAACTTTTATTCTTCCACCATTTCTTGAATAGATAAGCTCCAAAAAGCAACCCTGTTTTAGCAGTAGGGTTAACCTTATTAGTTTCTTTTTAATTTTTCAAACATTTTTGTATCATAGATACTTATTTTTAATTTATCTTTCTTTTCTTCAATATATCTATTAAATATTTCTTCAACGAAAGGATGTTTACAAGAATTTCCTGCTAAGAAGATATTAATTTCTTTTACATCTTCCCTTTAAAGTTATCTTCCATTTTTTTATGAAAAAGTTTTTAATTCCTTTTTCTATTTTTCTTTTTATTAAATTTTTAATTCATCTTCTTTAATATCTAATTTAAAAACCTGCAATGACTTCTCCAAGAGAATTAAAAAGATTTTACTGAAATATAATCTAGTCTTTCAGTAGTAATATTTTTCCCAAATTACTCTTAATGTTTCAGCAACTTTTTGTACTATTTTGTCTTGCTCTGTAGTTTGACTGACTAAAAGTTTCTTCTCCAACCATTTTCATCACACCATTCAGGTCTAGTATATTGAATTCTATTTTTCTTAAATTAGATGAATTATCTGTAAAAACTTTATATGTCAGTTCTTTAAGATATTTTTCCACCCTAAATATCTCTCTCCACCTGCACCAAAAATGTTCAAGTTCATAATCATATAAATCTTCTTCTTCTGCAAATCTCCAAATACCAAAATCAAAGTCGTTGTTCCTCCACCAAAGTCAAATACTCCATAATAGACTTTATCTTCTTCTTTTTAGGTTCTATTTCTAGTTTTGATAAAGCACATATGCAAAAGCAGCTGGTTCATTTGCTCCATGTCTTACTCTAAATTTTTCATCGTTCTTATCTTCTTGTATTTCAATAGGTAAAAGATTTTTGGATCCCTTTTTCAAAAACTCTTTAATATTCTTTTCTTACAGCCTTTTCATAAGTTACTGGGAACGATAAATAATATTCAAATAAATACCATGTATCATATTATTAATGTAACTACTCTATGTAGTAAGCATAAAGTTCAACAGGATCCAAATAATCTTTACTTTTTTCATTTAATTCTAAATATGGAGAGTAAAATTTCTTTTTCTTTTCTATCCACAAGAATTATTTTTGATTTTTACTTGCTGTCCATTGCTTTATATCAGATATATATAGAGTCAAAAATATTCACTAGAAACCTCTGTTAAATTCCTAAAAAGCAGTATGAGAAATAGTTAGATCTTGCCATTTTGTATCTGGTCTTCCAACTTTAGCATTGTAGTCTTTTAAAAACTTATTTATATCTCTAAATTCAATCACAGTAGGATTTTTCATAATCTGTGTTTCTACCTCTCTATTTAATTTATCTCCACTAATTCTCATAGGTAAGATATTTTCACTATCTTTTGATAAACCACAACTGTACTTTTAGTCCCAAAGTCGATGGCAACTATTCCACCTTGATTAATATCCAATTTAGGATCCTTTTTATATCACATTTTTCCAAGTATTTCTTTTAATTCTTTTTATCTTGTTCTTTAAACCCTAATGTCCCACATTAGGGTCTAAAAGTATATTCTCTTGGTAATCATCGATATTTATCCTATCTCTATCTCATTGAAAAGATAATATTTTTAATTTTGTCATTTCTTCCTTTATACCATTAGTATAGTAATATGTTCTTTTTATCACCTTTTTCTATAAATAGCTATCCCATCTAAGATACCATTTTTATAGCTTCTTTCTTCATCTCTCCATTTACTAACTTTAAAATACTTTTTTTCCATTTAAGACACCATTTTGGTAGGGTTCTTTCTTCTATATCTTTATTAACAAAATGATAAATAGAATAATTTATTCTCGAATTAGTATTATAGATTTCTCTATCTCTCCATTTTTGATAGTAATAGACATTTTTATCCAAATAAATTATTTCTTTTTGAATTCTGATAGATTTTTCCAAATAAGTTATTTCAATATTATTAAATACTTTCTCTCCATTTTTAATAGATTCTATTATTTTATTAGTATCAAAAGCTATTCCAACTTTTTCATCATCTTCATTATATATGCAAGCAATATAATCTTTTTATATGTTCTATATGCTTTCAACTCAATTTATTAAATCATATATATCTTTGTTATAATGCTAGGGATTCAATAGAGTATAATTTAACTCATTACCTCAAAATCTCTCAAACTATCATTTTCTAAAAAGTGAAACTTCAATATCTCTTTTAAGAAACTTTTTATTTCAATTTCACCATTTTCAACTAGTTTAAAAAGCTTCTCTTTATTTTTCATCATTTATAATATCAATAATATCAATAACTCATCAAAATTATATTCTTTATTTATGTCTATTTCATTTTCTTCCAACATACTATAAAAATTTATTAAATCATTATTCTTAAAAATTTAATTTTTATTTCTATCTTCTAAAGATTTCATTATCTAATTTATATATACCTAACAAATTATCTCCATAGATACACTTCATTCAAAGGACTCGATTATAATAGGAAAGCTGATTATCAAAATCATTTGTGCATAACCAGTCTCCTTCCTATGAAGGCAACATTCTCTAATCATTCCATATTCTCTTCTTCAGAAACTCAAAGTACCCTCTGCTAGAATCTATTTTGAAATTTCTTCAATGATTATCTTTATAATGGTAATATATAGTCCCTTCTATTCTTTTTGTAGTAAGGAACTTATAAGGCAAATGTAGTATATCTCATCTTTTTCAGAGTATATCCATTTTTAGATTGTATTTCAATTTCTTTTTATCTATTAGACTATATATTTCCTGAAAATCTTTAAATTTATCTTTTTCATTATCCCCATAGGTAATACTTATATTTTCTAAATTTCTAAACTCTCTTATTTTTCAAATTTACTTAGTTCTTTAAATTTATATCTTGAATAGGTATCTCTTTATTTTTCCAAGACTTTCAGATAGCCTTCTTTTGCAGAACTTTTTCTCTCCCATTTTTCTCTCTTTTTATAACTTCTTTTAAAAATGAATTTTTATTTTTCTATTTCTGAGTACTCCTTCCTTTTATTACTCACCTATCTCACCATTCAACAAAAATTATACTGTCAATCACTATGGCATTTTTATTATTCTAGTAATAACATCTTCTTCATTAGAATCTTCTTTTCTTTAGGAAACCATAACCATAAAAATACATATTCAGTTACTTTTCCTCTCGCTATTTTGACTTAAATCAACTTGATTTACTGGATCAAAGTCTTCTCCAACTTCTACTTCTACCAAACCGTATGTAGCTTCTTTAAATCTTTTTATTTATCTGACTTAAAAGAAAGAAAATACTTCTTTTAATGTTTCTATATCTTCATTTGAAATATTTTTATATTCTATTTTCTACTATATCCCAAACATTATCTAATGAAGAAAGAGTATATCCTGATGAGATGAAACTTTCAAAATCTCTTTTGAATTAAAAACATTGTCTCAACTTAGATAAAATTTTATCTCCATTGATAAATATTTATCATAAAGTTTTTCAGCTTGTAATAAATCTCCTATTGATTCAAGTTCTTTTTATTTTCGTATTTCCCCATAAATTCTTTTATATTTTTAGCATTTTTCTCTTTTCCTCTTTTAACTCATGTATTTTCTTCCTCTTTTTCTCCTCTTTTAAATCATGTATTTCTTCCTCTTTTCTCTTTTTCCTTTTTAAATCATGTATTTCTTCCTTTTTCTCCTCTTTTAAATCATGTATTTCTTCCTCTTTTAAATCTTTCTATTTTTTTATTTTTTCTTCTAATGTATTAGTATACTCTTTGTTTTTCAATTTTATCATTTTTAATACCTAGCATTCTTTTTATTAATTCTATTATTTTTATTCATAATTTCATCATTCTCCATTTCTTCATTAAATTGTTCTTTATTAATAAAGTCAAACTCTTGTGAAAATGTTTCTATAAATTTTTGAAATATCTAATTTACTTTCTTTTCACTTCTTCTTCTTCTTTTGATTCATTATTTTTCAATTTTCTTTTGGTTCGACTGATTTGGTTTGTGATTTCTCAATATAATTATTATTTTTCTAAATTTACTATTTTTCAAATTCATTTATCAAGTTCATTTATCAAGTTCTTCTACTTTTACTATAATTTTCTATATTTTTATAATCTAAATCTTTCGTAGTTAAATCACTCATATATTCCTCCTATAAAATAGACTGTCTAAAGACAGTCTATTCAATTATTATTTTCTATTATTCCATTGACTCACCAAAAATTTATCTAATTTGCTCTGCTTCAACTTTATTTTTCTTTTTCTTCTCACTCTGATTAGCTAAGTTATTTAAAAATATTCTCATCTATATTATCTCCAAACAAAGTTATTTCTGGCAAATCTTCTTCAAACTCACTTTCACATATCTTCCTTTTTGTCTTTGTTAAAACTTTCTTTTGATCATTAAACTCAAAAACTATTGTTTTTAAAGTTTTTAGCATCTCAAAAATCTTTTAAATCCTCAGAAGAAAAATTGATTTCACTCTTTTTCTTATCAACCATCCAATCCTTTTAATAAATCATCTTTATTTACTTTATTATCTATAAGAAAAGTAAAATCTATTGCATCTACAAGAGAGTATTTTTGAATTTTTTCCATTTTTCCCAAAAGTTTCAAAATTGTTAATATATAATTTTTCTTCCTTCATACTTTTCAAAGGTTTCCATTCTTATATATCTCAATAAAATTATTCTTCTATCCAGAAAAATATCTATGTATTTTCATTTTTCAGTATCCTCCAACATCTTATCCAATTTTTCCACTTATCTTCTAGTACTTCTTTTTATATATTTTTGAGTTTTTCAAATTTACTTTCTTCTTTCTTCTTTCATATCTGGATTATTTGAACTATTTGAACTCCCTGATATTCTACCAAAAAGCTACCTATTGCACTAAAAAGTCCATTTTTCCTCCAACCCTAAATATCTTTCAAACATGTCCATAAATTTATCCCAAATTGCTTTAGCATTTTCTATTTTATTGATCCCTTCTTTTAATGTATCAATAACTGTTGCTCCTTCATTCTTAGGGATAAGTCTTTCTCTTGCCTCATTTATTAGAGGTTCTACTCCTTTTCTTTAAAAAGTATCAATAATAGTCATAAAATCTTGAACTTTATTTATTCCAGCCTTTGCCATCATTACACAATCTTCTATTCCTAAGTTTATCTCCATTTTGTCATTTATAGCATCCATTTCTATGTCTCAACCCTATAGCATTGTATTCTTTCTTTAAAACTTTTCATCTTTTTAATTTTTCTTTATCATATTTGTCTAGTTCAACATTATCTCTTAAATAACTCATATAGTCTTCTCTTGAATCAAAATCTTCAGGGTTTTCTATTAGCTTTTTCAGACTTTCAAAACCTAATTCTTCATCTACTTTCATCCTCATCTTTTAGGGCCTAATAATTCCAGCAACACTAGAAATTAATTCTTTAACCTCTTTTACTAATTCTGGTGTTATTTTAGATAAAAATTTTTAAAATCTTATCTCAATGTTCCTAAAAAGTATCTATAGTATTTTTATCCATAATCATTTATATCCTCTCCTTTTTACATTTCATCAAGCATTTTTATCTAATTTCTTTCAAAATTTCCTTTGAACCTTCTAGTTTATCTACACCTTCTTTTTAAGTATCTAATACTTCTGTTCTTCTTTTCATTGGTAGTTTATACTCTATTGCATCAGCTTATTTTAGGCTCCACTTCTTTTTGATTTAAAAAGTATTAGCAATGGTTTGAAATTGTTCTGGAGTTTTTATTCCTGATTCAACCAATTTTGTAAAACTTGGTATATCCATCATAATTCCAATCATTTAACCCATACCATTGTAGTGAAGCTCCATCGTAGTACATTCTGTTTTTAAAGCTTTTCGTCATTCTTTAATTTATCTTTTATTTCTGGTGTTAATTCTATATTGCTTACATGATCAATCATATGCTTGATAAGAGTCAAAATCTTGAGGTTTCTTGTCTGATAAAGAGGCCTTCGCTCCTAACTCTTCTTGTTTCTCATCTTTCTTTGTCAAACCTATGATAGTTGAAATCGCTGAAATTAACGCAACTACTGCTCCAAAAACTGGTCCTCCAACTAATCCAGCTATTGCTGTCGCAGCAGTTCCTAAAAATCCACCTATTGCTCCTCCTATTGAACTACATAAACCACTTACAAACCCACCTATTGCACTAAAAAGTCCCATTTTTATTCCTCCTTAAATTTTATTATTTTTGAATACGCCCTTTTAATGGTCCTCTATCTATCCCTTCAAAAGTAAAGTTTCCATTATTAAACATCTTAAAAATATTTTTCTTTTTATTTCTATAACTTTTTCACTTTCACTTAAATAATTATAGTATTTTAAATAAATTACATCTGATAACTTATCTGAAAAACCTCATAATATTTTTAAATTCATTTTTACATTTTTCAATATTATCAATAGTTCCTTCTTCCTTTACTAAAAATTTTTCTAGATTTTTCCAAAATTCTTCATCTTTTTGATAATTTAATTAAATTTTCAAAAATCTTTTTAAACTCATTGAATGAATTTATATCTTTTTCAAAAAACATCTTTAAATATTTTTGTAACTTTTTATTTGTAGAAAATTCTCTACATAATCTAAATTGTTCTTTAGTAATCTTTTCATATTTTGTTCCCATGAAAATACCTTTTTTATAGTTTTCTATATAGAAATCTTCTACTCTGATTTCTTAATCTATCTTCATTAATGATTTCATCAGAAGTTGTATCAGTCATTTGTTCTATTTGTACTTGTACTGCCTTAGTCCAACTTTGACTGAATACTATTGCTCTTTCCTGTTGGTAAAACTAGATAAGAAATCTTTTTGCTCCTTTGATAAAGATATAGTATTTCCAATAGCTTCTTTGTCATCTTCTGCAAATATTTTATGAACTATCTTAGTATTGGTATTTTTTTAGAACTTCTGGAGTCATTTTATTTGGTATTTGATCTGCTATAATTAAAGATTCTCCATATTTTCTAACTTCCGCTAACATATCTGCAAATGTTTCAACACTATTTTTTTCTTATTTAAACTATCACCTGCTGAATACTTTTGATAGTAATCTGATGAGCTTCTTCAATCAATGTAATATGTTTAAAATGTTTATCTTTATCATATTTTTGCTCTTAATGCTTCACAAAGATTAGTTAAAATAAATCCCATAACTAAAGATTTTTCAGTTCCATTCTTTATTCCTTCTATTTCAAGAACAACTTTCTTTTCTATCAATTCTCTAAAAATCTATACTTCTTCTTGCATTCAGCATTTTGTCCTTTTGACCCAACCAAAAGTCCTTGTAATCTTGCAGTAATTGAACCAATATAGTCCTTTTTCAATCTATCATCAAAATTATGCTTTGTAACTTATTTCTATTTTATTTAATAAATCTTCTAATGTAGGAAATGAGTAAACTCCTTCATTATAAGGATTATCAAATTTTTCATTTTCATCTGTATCTATGTTCCAACCATAATCTTCATAAGCAAGAATACATCGCAGATTCTATAATTTGAGGTATAGCTGCTTCCATATCAAAAGAAGCTTCCATAGCAGCTTTTAACATATCCACTCTTGAAGTTATACTTTCTCCTTCAAAAATTCAAAAGGATTTAATCTAAACGGTGCTACTTTATCATTCCCTAAAGTAAATATTAATATATCTTCAGTTTTTGGATTATTCATCAGTATTCTATACTCTGTCTTAGCAGGTTCTATAACTAAAAATGGCAATTCACTTTCAAGTAAAAGTTTTTTTGACAAGTTGTTGTTTTACCAGTTCCTGTTACTCCCGTAATAAATATATGTTTATTTAAAGCAGACTTTTCAAGATATACCTTTGTATCAATTTCATTTCCACTTTGAACTAATTTTTCCCTAAAGAGTTAATTCTTCTCCTTTCTCAGGAGTTTTTTGCATTAAGCCCAAATTCAACTTCTTCATTAAGTGCAAGTCCTACAACTTCTTTTTCAGGTAATCCTGCTATAAGTCCTAATTCATTAGGTGAATACCAATTTCCTAAACTTACTTCATCATTTTCAACAAAAATGTGATTTTTAATGTTAAAACATTTTCATCATCATAGAAAAACGCATTCTGGAATTTGGAAATTTTTTAAAATATTCTATTTTTATCATTATTTTCTAAAATCTTAAATTCTAGTGGATTCTTATTCCCTTTTTCCCTGAATATAGGATTTTATTGTATTTCCTAATTTTTCTAATTGACTGTTATTATCAGCAAAGATAAAAGTCGTTGTTAAATATAGTCCTTTACTCTTTCCCATAATCAATTATAGGTAATAGCATTTCATCAATATACTTTACATAATCTGCTGCCTTTTTATTGATTATATCCTTACCTAACATTTTGAGAACTTCCAGTTGTTTTTATTTTCGCCAACTGAACTATTTGTTCCTGTTGTTGTTGAAGTATTAGTTCCTGTAGTTTCACTAGTTCCAGCTGTTTTTGACTGACTACTTCCTGTTGAGTATTAGTTCCTTTCGTTTTTACTCATATTTTTCTGACTTGTTATATCCTGTATTAGTGCTTTTTACTAGATGAACCCCCTGTATTTTGAGAAGAAGTTATTCCTGTATTTTCTGCAACACTATCATTAGTACTTTTATTTTGATTAGTTCCACTTGAACCACTTTCTGTACTACTTCCTTTTGTTTCGCTTGTTCCTTTTGTTATAGTTGTCCCTTCATTTTTACTTTCTGATTCTCCCCAATTTTTTCCTTCTGTTTGAGTTTCACTATAGTTAGTCCCTGTTGTTGACCCTGCTGTTTTAGATTCACTAGTTCCTGTATTCTCACTAGTTCCACTAGTCTTTGAATAATTAGTACCTGTTGATTTATTTTCGCCAGTACTTATTGAATCACTAGTTCCCTTCGATGTACTTGTTCCTTCGCTTATATTTTTTCCTTCTTGTAAACTGATCTTAGAAAAGGTACTCAAACTTTCATATATTTGATATAGGTCATCTTCTATCTTTTTATAGCTTTTTAGAAAGAGGCTTAGCTAAAATACAAAGTCCAAAATCATCTCCTTGCATAACATCAACAAGTCTATCCACACCTTGGAAACTTTTTATCTTCACTTTCATTTTATTCCAGGAGTCCCTATTACACTAGCATATTTTCTAGCGTTTCTATTATTACTATTAGTTTGCATTCTATCAAAAATTTCGACCATTTCTTCTGGACTAACTTCTTCTATTTTACTTCCTCTAAAATTTCCTCTAATAGCAGATCTTAAAAAGATTATTTCCCATTTCATCTATAGGCATAGGTAATTCACCATTATATTTACTTTCTTTAACTAAAACCAAAATAGAATGAAACTCCCTTTTTATTCCCTAAAATCAAATATATAAAAATTTACCCCTTCATTTTTGTATCATTCCTATAACATTTTTCAAAGGCTTCTCTTCTAGGACTTTTTTTCTTCTCCTTCAAAAGTTACTTCTTTAATATGATATAGAACAACATTACTTAAATCTTCCATTATAGTAGGATAGTTATAACTTTCTGTAACTTTTTAATTCAGTACTTTCAAACATCTCCTCTAAAAATTGTAATCTTTTCTTCTTTTTCAATTACTTGTATTCCATTACTTTCCTCTCCCTATTTATACATTTCATAAGTTCTTTTTAAAATTTTTCCTTAAAACTTTCCCTCAAGTTTTCTGGTTCAATTATTTCTATCTCATCATAAAATTGTGCAAAAATATACCTTTGCTAGCTTATCACTACATTCAAAAGTATATATACCCCCTCCTCTTTTTAGTAACTTAGGTCTATTTTGATTAACTCTTTCATAAAAGAGCCCTTTCCTTCTTCTGTCATTCTTACTTTTATTTCATTTCCATAAGATAAAAAAAGGATCAAAATTTTTCCTAATTGCTTCTATATAATCTTCATCTTTTACATAAATTTCATTTTGTAAATTCCATATATTTTCAATATCAGAAATCCTATAGTTTCTGAAGTCTTGATTTTTTCACAATAGCAAAACAAATAAGATTCTATTCTCTTTAGAGGATAGCTCTATAAAAATATGGATTTTACTATTCTTGCTGTTGAGTGGTATTTTATTCCTATTTTTCTTATTATTTTTGATTGCTTCTCGAATTTGTTTAAATGTATCATTGAATATTATTTCTTCTCTTTTGAATCTTAAATTATTGATGTACGTAAAAATATATCCCTCATAAGTTCAGCTTCTGTTTTCAGCTTTCTTTTCTCTTAGGATATCAAAAATATGTCCTCATTTTCTTTTTGACAAATTAAATTGGACTTTTTCCACTTGATTCTTCTAATTTGATTTTTACTTAGATTTTTATCTATGTAGTATTTAAAAAGAGTATTCCCTATTTTCCCCACAGGTACTTTTTGAAATACTCAGAATCTCCCTTTAAAATTTCAAACATAAAGTCTGAAACTGTTATTCTAACTTTCTTCATATTAAATACCCCTCAATATTTAACTGATTTTTATTCTATTTTAGTATATTTCTCTTATTTTTCAATAGTTTTGTTATTTTTAAATTATTATTATATTTTTTTATCTGTATTTTTACAGAATGATTTTTATGAAAAATCTCTTTTTCTTTTTCTCTTATCTAAAAAACAAAAATATTTTTAGTATTTAATAAAAAGTTGTTGTTCCCCTCATATGCTTATAGCTAAACAACAACTTCTTATTTTTTACAATACAATATCTTCTGAATTTTCATTTGTCTCTGTTATTATGTTCTCTTCTAAATCTTGCTCCATATTTTTTTCTTCTTTAAAGCTGCTATTTCATCATATAGTTCATCATTTTCTTCTTCTAAATCTTGTTTATCTCTCCACAAACTATATGCTACCCCCTTTAAAACTGCTCCACCTAAAATTGTTAAAGTTTTTGATAATTTTCCCATTTTTATTCCCCTTAATCTTTTTGATAACATAAGAATACTCCTTTTTGACTTTGTTTCAAGGAACAGTTTAAAAAAACTAGATTTGTTCCTTATTAGCCATTGATATCAATAGCTAAATTAAATTTTTATTCTATTTTTGTTCCTTTATTTTTCTATTCCTTTCTTGCTATAACACCTTTTTGAAAATAGTGTTTTATCTCTCTCATTTCAGTTACTAAATCTGCTAATTCAATAAGTTCATCTGAGCATTTCTTCCAGTCAAAACAAGTTCTGTTGTCTCAGGTTTATTTTCAATTAAAAATTTAATCTCATCTACAGAAATTAGATCATATCTCAATGTTCCTAAGATTTCATCCACTATGACTATATCATATTTTTTACTTAAAAGTGCATTTTTCAAACTTTCATATCCATCTCTCATAAGTTTTTATCTTCATCAGTAACAAATTCCTTACTTCTATGAACACTCTCTTCCATATCTTTCATGAACAACAGTTTCAAATTTTTAATGTATGAAGTTCTCCATAATCTCTTCCTTTTAAAAATTGACAGAAGAAAAATCTTAAAAATTACTTCCCACAGCTCTTGTAATAAGTCCAAGAGCAGCAGTTGTTTTTCCCTTTCCATTTTCCTGTATATATTTGAACATATCCTTTTTCCATATATTTATCCTTTCTATATTATTTTTATTTTACTACTAACTTTCTTTACTATATTATAGCAAATTATATTTCTTTTCAAAAATAGAAGCTGTTGCAAATTCACAAAAAGTAAAAAATAGTTCGTTACTGAGTAGATTTTAGAAAATTTTCTTTGAAAGATAATAATAAAATTTAGTTATATATATCGATTACTTGCCTCGCCATTGAGTGTTTCGAGAGCTCACAAAGGCTCTCTCAACAATAATGGACGTCGCAGTAATCTTATAAAAACTATTGCCCTATTTACTCAAAGAAAATTTCTAATGATAAGTTATAATGTAACTCACTTATTTTTACTTTAAATTGAAATTTTTAAGTTTGCAACAGCTCCTCTATTTATATACTATTTGTTATGCTGCTTTTTAATATACTTCTTATAGAACCCATCAACATAGATAGCTATAGCATTATCTCCTGAAACATTTATTGCAGTTCCAAAACTATCTTGAGTAATATATAGAGCTATTAATAAAGAACCTAAAGGTCCCAGTATCTATACCTATTAAGAATAGGAAAGGTAAAAGCACTCATAACTGCTCCTCCAGGTGCTCCTGGTGCAGCAACCATAGCTATTCCAAGCATACATAAGAATGGGAACATTATTGAAAATGAATGTGGCATACCATTCAATAATAAAACTCCCATAATACAACTTGTTAAAGTTATCATACTTCCTGATAAGTGAATAGTTGCACATAGAGGAACAACGAAATCAACTATTTCAGGGCTTGTACCATTTTTCAATCCACATTGAATATTTACTGGAATAGTTGCAGCTGATGATTGAGTTCCAACTGCTGTAAAAATATGCTGGTATTTGATTTTTAATAAGAGTAAATGGATTTTTCTTTGATACTCCACCAGCAATAGAAAACATAACAAGCATATAGATGTAGTGCATAGCAAATATACATAGATAAATTGCTGCAAATACACCAAGAACTTTAAATACTATACCAGAATATGCCATTTCACTGAATATTCCTAATATGGAAAGGTAATAGTGGAATTACAAATCCAGCTAATATTTTTTTGATATGATTTCTTCATATTCTGCAAATAAATTAAATGTTGTTTCACCTTTCTTTTGGCTTCTCATAATACTAATTGTAATCCCCATCATAAATGCAAAAATTATTGCAGCAGTAACATCTATAGGTGGTTTTAAAGGAATAGTGAAATATGGGGCAACATCTTTTCCTTCAAAATTGATTCCCTTGAGAAATTCCAGAAACTAATTTAGGGTATAGATTTTCTGCAACTGTATGTGAAAAATGTTCCTGCAACTATTGTTGAAACATAAGAAACAATAGCAGTAAATCCTAAAAGTTTTTCCTGCACCTTCTGTAAGTTTTGCTATTCCTGATACAACAAACCCAACTATCATTAATGGTATAAAGAATGATAGAATGAGCCAAAGAATGTACTGAAAGTTTTAAAAATTCTTACAATCCAAAGTGGCATAAATTGTCCAATTAATATACCAACAATTATGGCAATTATCAACCTTGGAACTAAACCTAATTTTTACTACTCATAACGTTCCTCCTACAAATTTAAAATATTTTATATTTATATAGAACATATTATCCTGTATAAATATAACATTTATTTAATTAAATTTATCACATCATTCTTATTTAGTCAAGTAATATTTTTATAATTTTTAACAAAAATATTCAAATAAAAACTATTTTTATCTAAAAATGAGAAAAATTTTTTATTGAAAAAGTGTCTAAAAATAAAGGAATTTAAAAATCTTTTTATTTAAAATCATTATAAAATTAAAGAAAAAGATAAAATAATAAAGTAATATCTGAACAAAAAATATTCTGTGATATAATAAAGTAGATAAAAATATTTTTAGAGGGATGAAAATGTATAATGAATTAGATTTACATAATCTTGACTTCAAAGTTGCTCTATCAGTTTTTAAAAAGAAAATACAATGAAGCCTTTAAAGAAGAAAGATAGAAGAGATCTTAGTAATTCATGGATATGGTGCCAATAAATTGGGGCATAAAGCTGTTTTAGCAACTAACTTAAGAAATTTTTGTCAAATAATAGAGATAAATTGAGTTACAGGCTAGACACCAATCCAGGTGTAACCTATGTGACTCCAATATCTGAGGTTAGAATAGAATGTGAGGAAATATGTATATAAGATTAAAAATAGCAAAATGTCAGCTAGATTAAATGATTTTTGGATAAAAAAATAATATAAAATATTTTTACAATAATGGACAAAATTGATATAAAAATATGCTATACTATATATACCAAATGATTTTAATCAAGAAAATTTTAAAGAAATTCAAGACATAGCTGAAGTTATAAAATTAACAAGCCCTTATAAATTTGTTAGTAGAGAATTTAAAGAAGCAGATACTATTATAGATGTAAAAGGTCATCTAATTGGTGGAGATAATTTTTATGCTTATGGCTGGACCTTGTTCTGTAGAAAATAGGGAAATGCTTTCAAACATAGCTAAAGAAGTAAAAAGGGTGGAGCTGTTGCCCTAAGAGGTGGAGCATATAAACCTAGAACTTCTCCTTATGACTTTTCAAGGACTTGGTGAAGTAGATTAAGATATTTAAGGGAAGTTGCTGATGAAAATGATATGCTTGTTGTAAACTGAACTTATGGATAGTGATGACTTGGAACTTGTTTCTTCCTATGCAGATATAATTCAAATAGGAGCGAGAAACATGCAAAACTTTTAGTCTACTTAAAAATTAGGTAAAATTAGATAAACCTGTTTTTACTTAAAAGAGGTTTGAGTGCAACTATAAATGAATTTTTATTATCAGCAGAATATATTCTTGCTCATGGAAATCAAAATGTTATTCTTTGTGAAAGAGGAATTAGGACTTTTGAAACTATGACAAGAAACACTTTTAGATTTAAATGCTATTGCTTTTAGTAAGAGAACTATCTCATCTACCTATCATAGTTGATGCAAGTCATGGAACAGGAAAAAAGAAGTTTAGTTGAGCCTCTTACCCTAGCAGGAATAATGGCAGGAGCTAATGGAGCCATGATAGAAGTACATGAAAATCCAGATTGTGCACTATCTGATGGAGCTCAATCACTTGATTTTAAATTATTTGATAAAAGTAGCTAATAATATAAGAAAGAGCTTGTATTTTAGAAAAGGATTTGGAATAATGAACTATATAGATAAAGATATAAAAGATCATGAAGACTATATTAGAATTTACTACCTTTTAATAAGTTTAATATAAAAATCTTTTTACTAAAAAAACATTATGGAAGTATTCCTGAAAAAGTAAAGAAGATGTTGCTAAAGACTTTTTCTTTAAATAAAATAATGCTTTCTTGCCATCAAACACATAGTGATAATGTTGTTTTAGTAGGTGAGGATACAAGTGTACACCATTTTCCAAATACTGATGGAATACTAACATCAAATAAAAATGCTGCTGTTCTTACTAAAAGTATGCTGACTGCTTACCTATATTCATCTATGATGAAGAAACTAAAAATTTTTGGAGCAGTGCATTCTGGTTGGAAGGGTTCATATCAAGAAATAGTAAAAAGAGCTATTGAAAAATAAATCCTAAGGAGTTTATCGACTATAAATATATTATTTGGTATAGGTATTTCTTGTGAGAAATATAATGTAGGAAAAAATTTTATGAAGATTTTTAAAAATAAATTTTCAAAAGAAATTGTGGACAAGGTTTTTCTATAAAGAATAATGAATTTTTCTTTGATAATCAACTTTTTAACTATTATCTACTTAAAGAGTATGGTGTTAAAAGAAGAAAAATGTTCTTAAATAATAGATGTACATTTAGTGAAAACTTCCATTCTTTTTAGAAGGGATAAAGGAACTTTCTGGAAGAAATGGAGCTATAATATTTATGGAGGAATGATTATATGAAAAACAAATTAATGGTATCTTTTTAGCTTTTGGTACTAGTTGCTTGTGGAAGTTCTGGTTCTTTAGAACTTACTAAACAAGAAAAAGAAAAAGTAAACGGAGATGTTAACGTTGCAAGACAACTTCTGGTTCAAAAAGCTATCTTAAAAGATGAAGTGCAGAAAAATTAAGTGAAGATGATCAATACAATCTTAATTTAGCTAAACAAGAAGTAGAAGTAAGTTACTATCTACAAAAAGAAATTCGAATCTGAACTTAACAACATTCAAGTATCAGAAGAAGAAGCTCAAAAAGTACTATGATATCCATAAGGCAGAAATTGGAAATACTCCTTTTGAAAGTGTTAAGGATGCTATAGTAGCTCAAATAACTTATGAAAAACAAACTGGTATTGTTAATAAATACTATGAAGATTTATTACAAACATACAAAATTGAAGAAATCTTAAAGAAAGATTTCCCAGATGCAGCACAACCTGCAGTTGAAGCTCCAGCAGCTCAAACTCAAGCTCCTGCTCCAGCAGAAGCAGCTCCAGCAGCACCTGCAACAGAAGAAAAAGAAATAATAAAATTAGGGGATATATCCCCCTGTTTTTATCTATCTAAAAAGAACTAAAAGATCATCTTCTAAAAGTACTGTGTTACCGCTAGGGTATCATGGTTCTATTTTCTCTTTTAATTAGGACTATTAATATGTTTTCTATCCAATTCACGAATAGATTTGTTTTATATATTTTTGAATTTTTATCAACCATACTTCATATAGATTTATTCTAGTACCCTTATCCACAAAACTTGAACCACAAAGAACTATTCTATCTCCTTTTTCTATTACAGTATTTCCATTAGGAATAATATTCTCATTGTTTCTTATTATTAAAACTAAAAAAGTACTGAAGGCATAAGTTCAAGATTTTTAACCTGTCTACTCTACCCATTTATGTGTCTCATCTATTTCAGCAGTTATAAAATCAACATCTTCTGTGTCTGAGTAATCGTTGAAGGTTCTAAGTACGTCACCATCTTCATCTATCATATTTAACTTTTTAGAAAAAAATATGGAAGTAGTGAGCCTTGTATAGCGATTGACAATAGAACAACTATAAAAGCGATATTAAATACTACCATTCCTCTTTCCTTATCTGCCACCACAACTAATATAGCAAACACAACTGAGGCTGCTCCTCTTAAACCTGCCCAAGAAACTAAAAGTTTTTTGTCCTCTACTCGACTTCATAGGACTTATTAAAGCATAGACAACAAATGGACGAATTAATAATGTCATCACTGTCATAATTAAGACAGCAGGACAGCATATTTTTAATGCTTCCAATGGATTTACTAAAAGTCCTAGTAAAAAGAATATTAAAATCTGCATTATACTTGTAAGTCCATTGAAGAAGCTAACAATTTCACTCTTTTTATTGAAATGTATATTTCCTAATAGAACTCCTAAAAGGTATACTGTTATATATCCATTTCTCCAATAAATTCACTCGTTGAATAAGATAAAAAGCATAGAGGCAGTTATCAAAGCCATAGACATTCCACTATCTATATTATTAACTTTTCCTAATTATATAGCAAGATACTTTTGCAAAATATATAACCCTACAGCTAAACCAAAGAAAACTTGCTTGAATAATAACAGTGGTAAATTTAGATTTCCTTTTGAAAGTGTCAAAAAGGCTATAGTTAAAACATAGGCAAATGGGTCATTTGAACCACTTTCTATTTCAAGTAAAGAGGCTGTATTTTCTTTTTAAGTTTAGTTTATGTGATCTTAAAATTGCAAAGACTGATGCAGCATCTGTTGAACCAAGTACTGAACCTATCAAAAAGAGAACTATACCAATCTAATTTTAAAAATATAGTGAGAAAACAGACCAGTTAAAAGAGAGGTAAAGATAACTCCCAATGAGGATAAAATTAAAGATTTTTAATAATTCCCTTTGCCATTGAAAGATTTGTACCAAAAGCCCCCAAAAGAAAAATGATGTATATTAAAGCGAAACTACATATATCCCTAGATAATTCATAGTTATCATAAGGAATTTTAAATATACCATTTACACCAAATATCATACCCAAGCTTATGAAAACCAAAAAGCATAGGAACACCAAATTTACTTAAATATCATATATGAATATTGATAAGATTATTACAACTGAACTTAAAAACAAGATATTATTCAAAACAACTGTACCTCCTTGATAATAATATTTTTATTATATCATAGAAAATCCTTTATTTATAGCAAAAAGCTAGTGACTAATCACTAGCATTATTATTTATATGGCTGGGGTGGCTGGATTCGAACCAACGCATAACGGAGTCAAAGTCCGTTGCCTTACCGCTTGGCGACACCCCAAGAATGGTCGGAATAGCAAGATTTGAACTTGCGCCCCCTGCTCCCAAGGCAGGTGCGCTACCGGGCTGCGCTATATTCCGTCCTAAAGTACCTTATAAGTCTATCATATATAAACATTATTGTCAAATACTTTTTAATCTTTTTAGAAATTTTTCTACTAAATATTAAATTCTTAGAATTTGATAAATCTTTATTAAGACTATATCCATCTAAATTAATTTTTTTCTATTTCCTCTAAACTGTTTATTTGATTTTTTACAAGGTAATTTAAAAATTTTCCTCTAGCTTTTTTTACTATATGTGCTTACAGATTTATAAGTTCCATCTTTTTCTTCTTTAAAATCAAGATTAATCATATTAATTTTTCTTAGTATCTATCAGTTTTTGAAAAATTCACCAGAAGCTAAATTCAATAATATCTCATCTTTCAGTAAGAGATTTTTGAAATATATTCATTAATTTCTTTTTCCAAAAAATTATACAAACCTTTATCTACAATTGACATAGTCATATCAAGTCTATATTTTTTACTAAATCAAAAAGCTTGTGACAGTCCATAAAGTGCAGATAAAAATAAAAAGCTTATCCTTCAAATATTTTTAAAGATTCTTCAGAATAAGCTTCTAATTCTAATTCTTTAAATGAAACTCCATAGTACATCGAAATAGCTGGAATATATTTTAACTTATCATAATTTTGTATATCTCTATATGTTTTTAGCCAATAAGTCAGCTTTTTAATTTCATTATACTTTCTATTTCTTCTATTGATTTTTGTTTTCAATACATCTATTAGAATATTAGTTTTATCTTTAAATGGAGATTCAGTAAATTCAATTTTTTATTTTCAAAAATATTTTTCTTCTCTCATTTCTTTACTTGGAGAAAATATTATCTTCATCTATTGATCCCATTCCTTAATGAAACCATAATATATTTTTGGATTATTTCCAAAAACATCTAAAATATTATCATCTGTTATATAGAAATCTTCTGTTTCCAAATCTATTCCATTGACATTAATCTTTCCATCTATAACATATAAAAAAATACTATTGTACTACCCTTTTTCAAGATGCAATCTACATCTACCTCTGATTTGTCTATAGTATAGATCTCCTCTTATTCCCTTTTTAACATCAAGTTAAAATCTTCAAATTTTTCCCCAAGAATAAGTTCTCAGTCTCCTTTAAATCTATCTATTTGATAATCTTCCATTTCAACATCATAATGACCTGTATGTTGAAGTTTCATATCTCCAGTTAGTTTTTGATATATATCTTTCACTCCAGGAAGTTTTGTGAAAAGAGATTTTTCTCCATTATTCGTAGTTGCAACACTTATTCTGGCTTTAAAAATTCTATCTGCATAGCTAGAATCTTCAGGGTATAAAAAAATCTCATTTGTTGTTCCTCCTGCCCAAACAGAAACCTTCCAATCCTCTTTCTTTATAACCTTATTCATTTCTGCCCTCCTGTTGCAAAACATTATAATAATCTTTTTATATATAGTTAGATTTTACACCTTTTTAAGTTTTTTACAACAATAAAAAAGGGGCTGTTGTAAAAATTGAAATTTCAGTCCCAAAGTAAAAATAAGTGAGTTACGAATGGAAATTTTAGATAAAAATCAAATAGAATGAGCCGAGCAAATTCAGGAGTGTTTGAGCATAGCGAGTTTCCTGATTTGCAGCGAATTCTTGATTTTTATCGTTAGAAATTTACTCAGTAACGAACTATTTTTACTTTTATGTGAATTTGCAACAGCCTCCCTAAATTAATTATTTATTTTTCTCCAACTAAATATATAAAAATATCACTATCTTTCTAATGCTGTTGCAGATATATTTACATCTCCTGCAAAATTTAAAAGCTTTTTTTAGGCTCTACTATATAAGTTTCTTTATCATTTAACTGAACTTCCATTTTTTTCCTGATACTACTGTAAAAAGAAAAAGTTCTTTATATTTATGAGTATGTGAGGAATTTTTTCTCCCTTTTTAAGTTGTTTATGAACAACTAAAACTCCATCTTTATTATAAATTTTTCCATATTCTTTCAATTCTATACCTAAAGTTTTGCTTTCTACCTTGTTTGTTTGTTCAGCAGCTAAAGGCAGTTACTCCTATACTTACACATAGAACCATAATTTTAACAAGATTTCTAAATTTCATAAAAATTACCCCCTTAAATTTGTTTACTAAAATTATAAACAATTAAGATATACTTGTCAAATTTTTATTTAATAAAAATGCACTTTTATTCTTATTTCTAAGACTATCAGTGCATTTTAATTAGTTATTTTAGTTTATTTTTAATGTTATAGAAAAACATTTTTCCATTGTATTGTGCAACAGATCCTAATTCTTCTTCAATTCTTAGTAATTGGTTGTATTTAGCCATTCTATCAGTTCTTGAAGTTGAACCAGTTTTTATTTGTCCTGCATTAGTTGCAACAGCAACATCAGCTATTGTAGCATCTTCTGTTTCTCCTGATCTCATGAGATACAACTGCAGTATACCCTGCTCTTTTTGCCATTTCTATTGCATCTAAAGTTTCAGTTAATGAACCTATTTGATTTAATTTTATTAGGATAGAGTTTCCTGCTCCTAATTCTATTCCTTTTTCAATCTTTCAGTGTTAGTTACAAATAAGTCATCTCCAACTATTTGTACTCTGATCTCCTATAGCTTTTAGTTAGTTTTTACCCAACCATCCCAGTCATCTTCTCCTAATCCATCTTCTATTGAAATGATAGGATATTTGTTTATTAATTCTTCATACCATTTTAATCATTTCATCAGTAGTTCTTATAACTCCACCTTCTCTTTTGAAAATGGTATTCATATTTTCCATTTACTTCTTTACAGAATTCACTTGAAGCAGCATCTAAAAGGAAAGTGATATCTTTTCCTAATTCATATCCCTGCAGCTTTTAACAGCTTCACTAATTAAAGCTAAAGCTCCTTCAGTTCCTTGGATTTTTGAAGGTGCATATCCTCCTTCATTTCCAACGTTTGTTGAATCTCCATTAGCTTTTAAAAATTTTTTTCCTAAGTGATGGAAAATTTCAGCTCCCATTCTCATAGCTTCTTGGAAAGATTTTTGCTCCAACTGGTTGTATCATAAATTCTTGTAAGTCAACAGCTGAGTCAGCATGTGCTCCACCATTTAAGATATTCATCATAGGTAAAGGTAATTCTTTTAGCATTTACTCCACCTAAGTATTTATATAGAGGTTGTCCTAAAGCTTCAGCAGCAGCTTTTAGCAACTGCAAGAGAAACACCTAAAATAGCATTTGCTCTAGTCTTCCTTTTGTTAGGAGTTCCATCTAATTCTATCATTAATTTATCTATAGCTACTTGATTTAAAAGCATCCATTCCTAAAAGAGCTTCTCTGATTTCTGTATTTACATTGTTTACAGCTTTTAAAAACTCCTTTTCCTAAATATCTTGATTTATCTTCATCTCTTAGCTCAACTGCTTCATGGCTTCCTGTTGAAGCTCCTGATGGAACAGCAGCTCTTCCTCTTGCTCCACATTCTAATACTACATCTACTTCTACTGTAGGGTTTCCTCTTGAGTCTAAAAATTTCTTCCTATTACTTCTACTATACCTGTCATTGCATTCCTCCTTTTAAATTTTTAACTATGCTTTTACTTGTATAACTTTTAATTGAGTTTGTTGTTCCTTGGATAAATACACTTTCTCCACAAGTTGCTATTACTATATCACCTTTTTCAACTAAATTTAATTTTTTTAGCAACTGCTTCCCTAAAATAAAGAATTCTTCTAATGTTTTTTTGGTGTTGCATCAACATAAGGAATTACTCCTCTTGTTAAGATTAATTGGTTAGCTGTCTTTTTCATTATTAGTTATAGCTAAGATATCTGCCTTTAGGGAAATATCTTCTCATATCTCTTGCAGCTCTTCCAGATTCTGTCCCAACTATTATTAGTTTTGCATTTAATCTTTCACTTATATCTGCACTTCCTTCAGCAACAGCAGAAGTTATATCATTTTTAGCTGTAACATGTTTTACAAAAAATGGAACTATAGTTGGATCAACTTTTCTAGCAATTTTATCCATTACTCAACTGCTTCTAAAGGATATTTTTCCTTTTTGCAGTTTCTCCAGAAAGCATTATAGCATCTGTTCCATCTATTATAGCATTAGCAACGTCATTTTGCTTCTGCTCTTGTTGGTCTTGGGTTCTTAATCATAGAATCTAGCATTTGAGTAGCTGTAATAACAGGTTTTCCTGCTCTATTACATTTTTTTAATCATCATCTTTTGTGCACAAGGAACATCTTCAACAGGAATTTCTACTCCTAGGTCTCCTCTTGCTACCATGATTCCATCTGATTCTTCTAAGATTTCATCAAAAGTTATCTAAACCTTCTTGGCTTTCTATTTTTAGAAATTATTTGTATTCTATCTCCACCATTTTCATGTAGAATTCTTCTAACTCTCTTACATCTTCAGCCTTTTCTTATAAAATGAAGCTGCAACGAAATCTATATTATTTTTTACAACCAAATTTTTAAATCTTCTATATCTTTTTCAGATAAAGCTGGTAAATTAACAGAAACATTAGGTAGATTTATACCTTTTCTTTTGTCCCTAATTCTCCATTATTTCTAGCTATACATATAACTTCGTTTCCTTTTATTTCTGTAACATCTAATTCTATTAGACCATCATCTACAAGAATCATATCTCCAACTTTTTAAGTCTTTTATGAAATCTGGATAAGTTACTGCAACTCTTTCACTATTTCCAACAACTGATTGATCTGTTGTAAATGTAAATTTTTGACCAGCTTTAATGCTTACATCTTTTCCATCTTCTAAAGATCATTGTTCTTATTTCAGGTACCTTAGTATCTAGTAATAGACCTGCTCTTTTTCCAGTTTCAGACATAGCTTGTCTAAAATTCTTTATTCTTGTTCCATAGTTCTTCGTAATCCCCATGAGAAAAAAATTTAATCTCATTACATTCTATTCCTCTATTTAATAGCTCTTTTAAAGTTTCTACTGATTCAGTCACAGTGACCAATAGTACAAAACTATTTTTTTGTTTTTTTCAAATAACTCACCTCATAATTTTTTTACTATGTTTAATTTTATAACATTCTTGACTTTTTAGCAAGAAAATTAAAGCTTATTTTTTTGTCATTTTTGTATAAAAAACATTAATGATAATTCATCAATGCTTATAAATAAAATGGTGCCTAGGAATGGATTCGAACCATCGACCGTACGGGTATGAACCGTATGCTCTAGCCAACTGAGCTACCTAGGCATAATGGTGGAGATAAGCGGGATCGAACCGCTGACCTACGCAGTGCAAGTGCGTCGCTCTCCCAAACTGAGCTATATCCCCATATTTAATTGTTTTTGAGCGGGAAACGAGCTCGAACTCGCGACCCTAACCTTGGCAGGTTATGCTCTACCAACTGAGCTATTCCCGCAAGATTCCAATGAGCGTGGTGCGGAGAGAGAGACTTGAACTCTCACGTCTGGGACACTAGATCCTAAGTCTAGCGCGTCTGCCAATTCCGCCATCCCCGCGTATATTCGTTCGTTTATTTTTACTGGTGCCGCTTATCGGAGTCGAACCAATCACCTACTGATTACAAGTCAGTTGCTCTACCAGATGAGCTAAAGCGGCATATGTAATGGCGGGAGTGACGAGGCTCGAACTCGCGACCTCCTGCGTGACAGGCAGGCGCTCTAACCAACTGAGCTACACCCCCACTACTATGGTGGTCACAATAGGACTTGAACCTATGACCCCCTGCTTGTAAGGCAGGTGCTCTCCCAACTGAGCTATGCGACCATATTAAATATTTTAATGGTACCCCGTAGGGGAATTGAACCCCTGTTTCCAGAGTGAAAATCTGATGTCCTAACCACTGAACGAACGGGGCTAATATATGGTGCGTCATACAGGGGTCGAACCTGTGACCTCCTGATTAAGAGTCAGATGCTCTACCAACTGAGCTAATGACGCATTTATGGAGCGGGAAACGAGGTTCGAACTCGCGACATTCAGCTTGGAAGGCTGACGCTCTACCAACTGAGCTATTCCCGCATTGCCTTATTATATTATCATAATAATTTTATTCTGTCAATATTTTTTTATTTGGAGGCGACGACCAGATTCGAACTGGTGATGGAGATTTTGCAGACCTCTGCCTTACCGCTTGGCGACGTCGCCATTATATTAATAAATGGTGCCCAGAGGCGGAATCGAACCACCGACACGGGGATTTTTCAGTCCCCTGCTCTCACCGACTGAGCTATCTGGGCATTAATGGCGGGAGTGACGAGGCTCGAACTCGCGACCTCCTGCGTGACAGGCAGGCGCTCTAACCAACTGAGCTACACCCCCACTACTATGGTGGTCACAATAGGGACTTGAACCTATGACCCCCTGCTTGTAAGGCAGGTGCTCTCCCCAACTGAGCTATGCGACCACGATATCCATTTGATACCTTATTAATATAACATATTTTTTTATATTTTGGCAAATATTTTTTAATTTTTAAATCTTAAAAACCCTAATTTTATTGATACTCCATCAACAGCTATAGCTTTTTGAATGAGTTATAGAATTTTTGCTCAGCTGAGAAACCTATTGTTTCACCATCTTGTAATATAACATCAGAAGTTATAACATAGTCTGCCACTCCTTGTAAAGAAATAGTAAATATCTTCTGGATTTTTGTGAACTAGCTATTATTTCCATTTCTTTTTCCAAATGCTTCCATACCATAAGTATAGGCACTTACTTTATTATCTTCTACTGCATATAATCCCTATGAATATCATATTTTCAACTGGGAACATATCTTTTTCTTCATAGTATTTTTGTAAAATCTCTATACATATCAGGATTTAAAACTGTTCCTAAGACATTAATTCCTGTACAATTTTCTTGTTGTGTAAGTGCTGATACAATCTTTGTATATAACTTTGCACCTTCTATTAAGTCTGGTTCTCCCAATAGAGAAACTAAGATATGAGCCTTTGTGTTCTTCAGCAACTTTAACTGCATCTGACCATCTGTAGTTTGTCTTTGCATTTTCTACTGCTTCATTGTTAGGAATAGGAGCTGGCATTAAAAGCAACAGCAACCATTATATCTCCAATATTTCCAACCAACATATCTTTTTCTTTATTTTCGTCTTCTCACCTAAATCTAATGTAATTTTCAATCTTCTTTTAAATCTTTTTAAAAACTTTTTCTTTATCGAAATTTAGCTTCGTTTAATAATACAAAACCTGTAAAATGCGCTACTCATTACTCCTCCTGTTTTTCTACTAAAAATATGGAGGAACATAAAAGTTCCTCCGTATATTATTTTACTTATTATTCTTCTGAAGATGAAACAGAGTATTTTTTTCTATTTGTTCTCTTTCTTCTCTTTTTGCTTCTTCTTTCTATTTCTTTAATAGATAATTTTAATTTTTTGTGTATCTTTATTTACTTCTACAACACGAGCTTTTTACTACATCTCCTTCATTAAATTTATCTCTGATATTTTTTTAATGAATTCTTTAGATGCATATTGAGTAGGAATAAATCCATCTATTCCTTTTTGTTAATTCAACGAATAATCCAAAGTCAGCTACAGTTTTTATTTTCTTTTTCAACTGTTGTTCCAACTTTGTATTCTTCCATTGCATGTTCCTCAAGGACTTTTTTTCTTAATGCTTTTAAACTTCCTTTGATTTTTCTATCATTTAAATCAAGTTCAGTTATTTTTTAATTCAACTTCATTTCCTATTTCAAATTTAGGAGTTTCTTCCCTATCCAGTTATAGTCTGAGCTATGAACGAAAAGCATCTATTCCATCTGTTAATTCAACAAAAAAATTCCAAATGGTTTAACTTCTACAACTTTTTCCTTTGATAACAGTATCAACTGCATAGTCTTTTTCAGCACTATCCCAAGGATTAGCAACTAATTGTTTGATTCCTAATTTTAATTTTCTATCTTCTGGATGTAAGTCAGTTATTTTAACTTTTAACTTTTTTTCTCCTTCTTTTTACATATTCAGCAACATTAACTTTCTTTTTAGTCCAGCTAAAATCAGAAATATGTACAAGTCCTTCTACTCCAGGTTTAATTTCAACAAAAAGCACCATAAGGTAAAAACTTTTGTTACAACTCCATCAACTTCATCTCCAACTTTAAATTCATCAGCAACTGTTGCCCTATGGATCTGCTTCTAATCTTTTTAATAGATAATTTTACATTTTTTTCTTTGCTTCATCTAATGAAACAACTACTGCTTTTAATGTTTATCTCCAACTTTGTAAACATCTGCTAATCTTATCTAATCTCTTCCAAGATACTTCTGAAATATGAATAAATCCTTTTTAAAGCATTTATGTCAACTGCTAAACCAAATTCTAAAACTTCTGTTACAACACAGTCAACAGTTTGTCCAACTTCTAATCCTGCAAATTCTTTTAGCTTGTTCTGCTAATTTAATATCTTTTACAGAATAAGTAATTTTTCTTATTTCTTTTTATCTTTTAGGATCAACTTTGATATCTTTTACTATAACTTGAACTTTTTTTCCTGCAACTTTTTCTTCATTTTTCAGGAATTTCTGATAATGAATTAGGTAAGAATCCAGCATGGAATAAAGCTTGTACTAAGTATCCACCTCTTTTATTTTTCTTTGTAACTTCTCCTTCTAAAACAGTTTTGTTTTTTTAAAAAGAATCTTCGATTTTTTTCCCAGTTCTTTTCAACTTCAATTTTTCTTTCTTGAAGCGATGATGTATTCTTGGTCGTCATCTTCTTCTGATACACCTGTAATCAATACTTCAACAGTATCTCCCACTTTATACCCTTTTAATTCTTCTGTTCTAACTCTTACTGCTGTTCTTTTCACCAGGAACATCAAGATACGAATAGTTTTGATCCATAGATTCTATAGTTCCTTCTACTCTTTTTTCTTGGTTTGGTAGGAATCCTTTCTAGCATTTCTAAGAATTCGTTTTGGTTTTTCATTTACATTAGGCATTTTATATGTCCCCCTTTATTTTTCTATATTCATTATTGTTTCTTCTGGTGTTGATGCTCCTGCAGTAATTCCTATTACTTCTTTTCCTCTAAAAATAGTTAAGTCCAACTGCTCCTCATTTTCAACAAGGTAGCTCTCTGAATTTAATTTTTTTAGATATTTCGTATAACTTTTTGTATTTGAGCTTTTTGTATCTCCAACTATTATTACTATATCAGCCTTTACAGCTAAGTCTTCAACAGCCTTTTTGTCTAACTGCTGTTGCACCACATATTTTTATCAAAAAAATTATTACATTTTGATAGTTTTTCTTTTGAAATATTTTTTTACCTCTTCAAACTTATTTAAAGTTGTTTGAGTAGAAAGTAAATAAGTTTTATCTGAGTCTATTTTTAACTTCCATAGCCTCTTCTAAACTTTCAAAGATTTGTATATTATCAGCAAAAGAAATAACTCCTTTTACTTCTGGATGATTTTTATCACCCATAAATAGAATACTATATCCCTTTTCATTTGCTATTTCTATTTCTTGCCTTATCTTATTGACAAAAAAACACAAGTAGCATCATAAACTTTTACTTTTCTTTCTTTTTAATTTCTCATGAACATTTTTAGAAGTTCCATGAGCTCTTACTACCACTATATCATTCTCTTTTTAAGTTATCAATATCTTCTAGTAACTCTTCTTCTTTACAAGTTTGAAGCCCTTTTTCTTTCCATGTCTTCAACTACTTGTTTATTATGAACAAGCATTCCTAAAATATATTTTTCTACCTTTTTCTTCAACCAAAGAGTTACAAACATTTATGGCTTTCTAATACCCTCAAAGCAAAATCCCATATGTTTTGCTCTAATAATTTCCATAAATTTTACTCCCTCATTAAACTTTTTACTTCTATTAAATCTACAAGTTCTGCTAGCATTGCATCTTCATCTGGACCATCTGCTATCAATTCAAGTTCTCTACCTTCTTCGGCAGCTAGAAGCATAAGTCCCCATAATGCTTTTTACCATTAACAGTTTCATCTTCAGACTTTACTGTTATGTCAGAATCATACTTTGTAACTAATTGAACAAATAGTGACGAAGGTCTTGCATGTAAACCTTTTTTTGTTTTTTATATGTACTTTTACTGATTTCATTAGAGCCCCTTATTTTTTTAATTTTCTAAGTTTATTTTTATATTATATCAAAAATTCTGTCTAATTTATAGTATTTTTTTACTAAAATGACAAAAATTTTTTTATAAGTGAAAAATTAAATATTATTGACAAATTTTTAGATATTAAGATAGTATTTTTTAAGAAAACTGAAAGGAGGAATTTATGAATTTAGATAAAGTTAATAAATATATAAAAGAATTTGAAAAACAATTACTAAACCTAGAACTAATTTTGACAAGAGTAAATTTTTTGTTGGAGTGGATTTAGGTACAGCTAACATAATGATCACTATTTTAGATAAAGATGGAAAACCTGTTGCAGGTGCAACTCAACGTTCTAGAGTTGTTAAAGATGGTATAGTTGTAGATTTTCATAGGGAGCTATTTCTATTGTTAGAAAGTTAAAAGAAGAGCTAGAAGAAAAAAATTAGGTATAGAAATAACTGAAGGTTACACTGCTATTCCACCAGGAGTAGAGCAAGGTAGTGTTAAAAGCTCATTGTAAATGTTGTTGAATCAGCTGGTATAGATGTTAAAAAAGTTGTAGATGAACCAACTGCTGCTTCCTATGTTTTAGGTATAACTGATGGAGTTGTTGTTGACCTGGGAGGTGGAACAACAGGTATCAGTATACTTAAAGACGGAAAAGTTGTCTTTGTTGCAGATGAACCAACTGGTGGGACACATATGACTTTAGTTATAGCAGGAAGTTATGGAGTGGATTTTTGAAACAGCTGAAGATATAAAGACTGATAAGAAAAGAGAAAAGAAGTGTGTCTACAAATAACTCCTGTTTTACAAAAATGGCTTCTATAGTAAAAAATATATAAGTGCTTATGATGTTAAAGATGTATATTTAGTTGGTGGAGCTTGTAGCTTTGAAGATAGTGAAAAGATTTTTCGCAAAAAGAACTAGGGATTGAATATTCATAAACCTTATATGCCTTTATATATAACTCCTATTGGCATTGCCTTAGCAGGATTAAAAGACTAAATTTTATTATTAAATCTTGAAATTTCAAAAACTTTTAGAGTAATATATAAACTATATACTAGAATGGACTGTACTTTTTAAGGAGGGAAAAAAATGTTAGAACTAAAATTTATGCGTGAAAACGTTGAAATGCTAAAGGAAATGCTAAAAAATAGAAACAGCAACATCGATATGGATGCCTTTGTTGCACTAGATGCTAAAAGAAGAGAAGTACTATCGGAAGTAGAAACTTTAAAAAGAGACAGAAATAATGTTTCAGCTGAAATAGCTAATTTGAAAAAGAAAAAGGATGCTAGTCATTTAATTGAAAAAATGGGAGGAGTTTCTTCTAAAATTAAAGAATTAGATGCTGAACTTGTAGAAATAGATGAAGAAATTAAAAATATTCAAATGACTATTCCTAATGTTTATCACCCTTCAACACCTATTGGATCCCTGATGAAGATTCTAATAAAGAAATCAGAAGATGGGGAGAACCTAGAAAATTTGACTTTGAACCCTAAAGCTCACTGGGATATTGGAGAAGATTTAGGAATTTTAGACTTTGAAAGAGGATCTAAAATTAAGTGGTTCAAGATTCGTTTTTATATAGAGGAGCTGCTGCAAGATTAGAAAGAGCTTTTAATCAGCTTTATGCTTGATACTCATACTTTAGAACATGGATATACTGAACATATAACTCCATTTATGGTTAAAGCTGAAGTTTGTGAAGGAACAGGACAATTACCCAAAATTTGAAGAAGATATGTATAAGACAACTGATGATATGTACTTAATCTCTACTTCTGAAAATCACTATGACTAATATTCATAGAAAAGAAATTTTAGAACAATCTGAATTACCTAAATATTACACTGCTTATTCTCCTTGTTTCAGAAGAGAAGCAGGATCTTATGGTAGAGATGTAAAAGGACTTATCAGATTACACCAATTCAATAAAGTTGAAATGGTTAAAATCACAGATGCTGAATCTTCTTATGATGAATTAGAAAAAATGGTTAACAATGCTGAAACAATTTTACAAAGACTAGAATTACCTTATCGTGTTATCCAACTTTGTTCAGGAGACTTAGGTTTCAGTGCTGCTAAAACTTATGACCTAGAAGTTTGGTTACCATCTCAAAATAAATATAGAGAAATTTCTTCTTGTTCAAACTGTGAAGCTTTCCAAGCTAGAAGAATGGGATTAAAATATAAAGTAACTAATGGAAGTGAATTCTGTCATACTCTAAATGGATCAGGACTTGCTGTTGGAAGAACATTGGTTGCTATTATGGAAAACTATCAACAAGAAGACGGTTCTTTCTTAGTACCTAAAGTTCTTATACCTTATATGGGTGGAATAGATGTTATTAAAAAGTAGTTTATTTATACTTTTGCTGGTAAATATTTTTACCAACAATTTACTTATACTTTCAGGTATTTTTACTTGTAGTCCTTATTTTTAAATCTTTGTTTAAATAAAAATCTAAAAAGCATTCAAGACAGTTAAAAAGTTTTTATTATTTTTATCTGTCAACTTTTTAGTTCAACTTTACTATGGACAACAAGGAAAAGTTCTTTTTAAATTCTATAATTTCTATTTAACTCAAGAAGGACTTATGAATTTTTGGAGTTAATTTTCATTAGAATTTTTAAATTTAGTTCTGATGTCTTGGCTAATAAATGAGATGAAATTATTGACAGGTAGGTTTAGTAAGTATCAAAAAAATTATTGATACTGTTATTGATTTAGTCCCTGTTGTCTTTGTACTATTTAAAAAGAAAATGAAAGCTAAAAACTTTACAAGATATATATTGAAAGATATTAATAAAAGATATGAATAGAAATTTTTGAAAGTAAAAAAATAAGTGAGTTACAAATTTTACTCAGTAACGAACTATTTTTACTTTTTATTCTATATAGCTATTAAAAACTGCTACAAACTAATGTATTCATTAATTTTGTAACAGTTTTCTTTTTTTATTCATTTATTTAACTGATTTTTGAGTATGTTGCTGCATTTTTCTCCAGCTATTTTTCCAAATACTGTGATATCTGCAACTGCATTTCCACCTATTCTGTTAGCTCCATGTATACCACCTGTAACTTTCTCCAGCTGCATAAAGTCCTTTTATTGGTCTACCATTTTTACCAAGAACTTCAGCATTAGTATTGATACGAACTCCACCCATAGTATGGTGTACTGCTGGTGAAACTTCTATTGCATAATATTTTGTTCCTGTTAACTCTTTAGGTAAAGTTTTCTTTTTAAATTCATTGTCAGCTTTATTTTTTTAACTGCTTCATTGTATTTATTCAATGTTGCTTCTAAAAGTTTTTGCATCTGTTCCTATTTTTAGCAGCTATTTCTTCAAGTGTTCCTTCAACAGCATAGCCTTTTTAACATATCCATCAGCAGCTTTTAATTTAGTTCTTATTTCTTCATCAAAAAAATTAAGAAAGCTGATTTTCCTTTTTGAGCTAGGATAGCCTTAGAAACTACATCTCTTGTTTCAAGTTCATCAATAAATCTTTTTCCATCTTTATTTATAAGGATAGCTCCTTCTCCTCTAACTGCTTCAGTTATCATATTAGTCTTATTATGTAAAACTGTTGGGTGAGTTTGGATTTGATCCATATCTACTAAAAGCTCCACCAATTTTTTTCTATCATAACAATTCCATCTCCAACTATTGCAGGATTGTTTGTAGAACCAAAATCCTTTTAATTTTTGGATTATATTTTTTTCAACCATTTTTAGCATTGGCTCCAAATCCACCTGTTGCAACTATTACAGCTTTTGCTTTGATTATATATTCTTCACCATTAGCTTCTTTAACTTTTTACTCCAGATATTTTATTGTTATTTTTTTAACTAAAGGCTATAGCTTTTGTTCCTTTTCTTATATCTATTTTTATCTTTTTTTCAGCAACATTTGAAAAGTGCAGTAATAATATTTGGATCTACTGCAGAACCACCTGTTGGTCTATGAGTTCTTTTAGCACTTTGTCCACCAGTAGAAGTAAGTCTCATTTAAGTCTGCTCCCTCTTTCTAGTAAACCAGTCAACTATTGCACTTGATTTTTCCTGTTAATACTTTAACTAAGGCTTTATTATTTCTATTTTTCCACCTTTCATTGTATCTTCATAGAAAAGTTCTGCACTGTCTTCAACACCCTAACTTTCTTTTTGTACACTTGTTCCAGCAGCATTTAAGTCCAGCTGTTGCATAGTTAGTATTTCCACCTAAAAGTTCTGTTTTTTTCAATTAATATAACACTTGCACCTTTTTCATAAGCAGCAATTGCAGAAGTTAGTCCTGCTCCTCCTCCTCCAATTACAACTACATCAGCTTGTCTTGAAAGTTTTGTCTTTTTATTAAGAGCTGCTTCAACTTTTGTTAATTTTGCTCCACTTGCTTTTTAACTGCTTCTTCTATAGCTTCTTTTGTTCCCTTCACTAGTCAATGAAGCTCCTGAAACTGCATCTACTTTCATAGCTTTGAGTAGCTATAGCTTTTTTTAATGATTTCTTTTATTGCTGGTTTAGCAAAAATCTGATTCTTGTTCTTTTTTTGATTTGAATGTCAACGATTTTATTGTCTTTAATTTCTACACCAAGCTACTATTCCATCTTGATGGTAACCATAACCTGTTCCTTCATATACTTCAGCACTAGCTGTAGTAAAAAGAAGAGTGAACATCAAAGCCGTCAGTCCTAAAAATCTTCCTAAAAAATTTTTCTTCATACTGTCCCTCCATATTCCCTATAATAAAGATAATAAACATATAATTCTATAGTATTTTTAAATATGCGATTTTTGTCAATGGTTTTTATTTTTATTTCTATAAAAAACTACAGGTGAGGGGTACCTGTAGTTTTAAATAATCTATATTAACTTTTTATTAGGGTGGGGTCATATTAAAAAAATCTTTTTATCTCTTAGGATTTCTCCTGTCATTGCATCGATTAAGAATTCTCTATCCATAAATCCTTCTGCAACTTCTACATCATATACTAAAAACACCATTTTTATGTTTTAATTCTATTTCTTTGAACTTTCCATTTTTTTAGATTGCTTTTAATGCAATTTCTTTAGCTCTATCATAAGAAATTTTTAGGTTCTTTCTTTTGCTTTTTTGCTACTTTTTTTCAGTTTTAAACTTTATAACTTCGCCTGTTTCAGCATCTATTTTAAATTCCTTCTCAACATTTCCATCCATAACTTCAACTTCGTAGACTTTTTCTTCCGTTTTTCTCTATCCAGTTCAAATTTAGTTAGTTGTCCATTAGAACTTCTTTTTACTATTGTTTTTATTTGCTCCTGACTCAATGTAGCTAAAAGCATTTGTTGAAAACCCTAAACTTCCAATGATAATTGCTCCTACTAACAATAATCTCTCATGCTTCCCTCCTCTATTCTTTTCTTATATTTATAATTATAATTTATATTTATGAATAAAAGATGAAACATTAATTTTTATTTTTTTAACAAGTAACTTCTGTTCTTATTATGTGCATAGTATAATTTAGCTAAATGAATACTAAATGAATATAGTTTTATTATATTAATTTTTTTCAAAATTATATTTTTCTTTTTTTGAGCTAATTCTTCTAATTCTTTCACTAAAGCCTGACTTTGAAAATAGAATAAAATATTCCTCTCTATTGTTATTATTCCATTTTATATTTTTTTAGCTTTTTCTTGTAATTGCTTTCAAAAATACTTAAACCTACTTGTTTTTAGAATATTTACATTCTCCAAAAAAACAATTTTTATTATTTCTCCTAAAAGCTACAATATCCACCTCTGTATTTTTATCCCACCATCTACCAACTTTTTAATAATGGAAATGGAATATTCTCCCACATACTTTCTCTTGCTAAATCTTCATATATCTTTGAAACATATAGCTCAAACTCATTATTAATTTTTATTTTTACATAGGTTAAATTCTCAATTTCAAAATAACTTTGATAAGGATATATAGGGCAAACCAAAACTTCAAGTAATTATCTTTTTATCTTATATAATACTTTTTTGAATTATCTATATTTTTCAGTAATAGGGATTTCCTTTTCTAGAATATCTAATTCTATAAGTTTTGATATATAAGCAGATATTCCTCCTGCATTTATTTTGTAAATATGAGGATATTGAAGACATTTTTGTATGTCCCTATAGATATAGCATTCAATATAGAAAAATATCTTGATAGATCATTTACTTCTCTTGAAGTAAAAATTTAGGTTCTGAATAGAGATAGTTATTTTTATCAAATAGGTTACTTTCTATATTATATAAGGCTGATTGCTCTTTCATCTATACTCAAAAATATATTTAGGAATTCCTCAGTTATAGAGTAAAGTTCTATTAAATCTTGAGTGGACTTATTTTTTTAAAAATTTATTATAGTATTTAAATTTTATTGGTTGAAGCTTTATCTGTGCTGTTCTTCTTCCATATAGAGGGCTATCATAGGCTAAAGTTTCTGAGTACATCATAGATATTAGAGAACCACATAAGATAATCATAATATTTTTTGTCTTTTTAGCTTTTTCATCATATATTCTTTTGAAAAATAGAGGAAAAATTTTTTATTAATTAAAGATAAATATTGAAATTCATCTATTACTAAAACAAACTTTTTCATTTGAAATTTTTCATTATTAAATATTCAAAAAGTGTATCCCAATCTTTTATTTCTATTTTTCTTTTAAAATTTCATCTTTAAAATTTTTCATACTATCTGATTTTTAAATCTTTCAATTTGTAAATTTTTCATTTTTGTTTATCAGCAAAAATAGAATGCTTTTTATCTTTTATAAATTCTTTTTATCAAAGTTGTTTTTCCAACTCTTCTTCTTCCATATATTACAACAAAACTATTTTCTTTTTATATTCTCTATCAAGAGTTTCCATTTCTTTTTCTCTATTGACATAAATTCATAGTATCACCTCACTGAACCTCCCACGACCGACACCCTCGCGAGTGCTAGAGTTGCGGGTTCCAAAAATCTTGATATCTTAAAAATTTTCAAGAAGCTTTGATAGCTTTTACACTACCCTTATTCTTTTTAGGTGTGTCCAGCTCACCTCTATTGTATAGGACACTTAAGTCCACAACTTTACTTTTTCTTAGAATATTTAATGCTCCATTACAATCTGCATTTATGAGTTTACCTGTGCTTGTTTGATATAGTCCTCTTTTTATTCTTTTTCCACTGAATACATATTCTGTAGATTTTCTTTATCATATATTGAATTTCATCTCCATCAAAGAAACTTGCTTTTTGATGTATAACTCTTTCTTGTAGTTTAAATTTATTCCATATAGTTTACATAGATATATTAATTTATCTCTTAATTTTTCCATATGGTATATTTACAAAATTTCTGATTATTTATACTTCCAATATTTGAATTTTCTTTGAAAAATCTTCATTATATCCTAGAACTAGTTTTTCCCTATATCATTATTAAGACAATAATTTACAATTGTTCTGCTGCTTTTGAAAGATAATCATTTATGCGATTATTTCTCTTTCTAGCTATTCTCTTTTGTCTTAATGTTGTTCGCTCAATCTTTTTGCTTTATCTTTATGCTTTGTAATTTTGCATTTATCTTGTTATAGTATTGATTTGTTGATTTTAATTTTCTACCATCTATTATGAATGAAGCTCCAGTATTTGTAACACTAGTACACAGATTGTCTATACCTAAATCAATTCCTAGTGCATTTTCTTTATTTAATTCCCTTGAACTTCTTCTACCTCATAAATGTATTGAATTTCAAAGTACCTAGAATGTTGTTTTGGTATTATTCTAATCTCTTTTATCTTCTTGTCTTTTAATACTGATGGTGAGTTTTATGCAGATTTTATGTGTCTTTTCTAAATGAATTTGAATAAGGAACTATCAACATATCATCTTTTAATCTAACAAAACCTGTAACATGAGATTTGTAAAACCATCTTTATCAAGATAATTAGGTAATTTTATTTTCTTTTATTATCGATGACCATTCTTGGCAAGTTTTAAAAGTACAAAAGAATGATTTAAAACTCTCATCTACTTCTTTTTCAAAAATTTGTTGGGCCATATTAGAATTTAACTCGTAATTCTCACTATTTTTAAGCATTTTATAGTTTTCATTATAGCTTAAATACTTTTTATTTTTAAAAATAGTGTTGTCTCAACATTATATATAGCTTGATTTTTAAATTCTTAGAATATATGGCTACAAATATTTTAAATTTCTAAACTCTTTTTACTAAGATGTTTTATTTGTTGTTTTAATGTTAAATCATATATAATCACCTCCTTTTCATCAGAGGATATTATACTATATTCTACATTCTGTCTACTAAAAAGTAATATTTTTAAAGTTTTTAAAACCCCACAACAGTGTGGAAGGCTTCATACAAAGGACGCTACGCCTTGTACAGTTCTCAAAAGACTTTATATCTTATGAACTTTGTTATCTCTAACAAGCACAGACTATATCTTATCCATAGTGTAGTCTCAACACCTTAGGGCGAAAACCACTTCCACACTAATCGCTTATTGTACTCACGAGGGATAGTCGTTGAACTTTTCCTTTTCAGGCTTAGCTGCTGATTGTGTATTATCATAATGCGAGTGATTTCAACTTGCACCATCTAGTATCTGTTTCGCCACCATCACACCTGCCTCCATCTCCTTAACCTGTTAAGGAGTAGGACTACTAAGGTTGTGTTATACTAGCTTTAAGAGTTCCCAGCACCAGTTTCTTCGTTGCACAGTTTTGCCCGTGTCTACATACAAGTTTCCTATGCTTACTACTAAAATCTTCTGTGCAATCATACCCTACGAGCATGTCTCTCGACTAACACCCTACGAATGCTAGAGTCACGAGTGTTCTTGCACTATTTAATAAAAATTATATAATATAAATTATAATAATTCAAATTATAATATTTTTATCTCAAATATAAAAATGGTGCCAGTTGTTACTAGCACCATTTATGATCTTGGTTTTATGCTATTTCTGCAGTTGTTTCTTCATCAACTGTGTTATACTTTTCTTCAACAACTTTTGTAATGTAATTTAAGGTCAGGACAAATTGGGTGAACAATGTCTTTATATTCTTCGTTACGCATTTTTCTCGATGGCATTGCTACAAACAAATCCTTGTTCTCCTTGCATTAATTTTAAAACCATGGATAACCAAACTTTCAGTCAAAAGTTATATCTACATATGCTTTTAGTCTGTCTAATTTGTCTCCATCCACTTTTTATTTTTTACATTTGTAACAATCATCTTTAATCCCCTATACTAATTTTATTGTCTTACTTATGATTATCTTTACATTATCAACAAAAAGTTCTCAACCTAGTTTCAATTTGGGATCTTTCTATTTCTGTAACAAATGTGTAGTATGTACTCCACTGCAGACATAAAGAATTTCTTTCCAGGTACTACTGAGTTTTAATATTGCTTTAAACATCTTTTAATATCAGCATTTCTTTCTGAAATTCCTTGCTCTAGACCATTTTCTATATATTTTTCTAAATCTTTTCTATTGTCATTCTAAACACTCAACGATTTTTTCAAAAATCAGCATATCTAACTTCATCTAATTCATCAAAACTATTATAAGCATCTTTTCGTTGACACATCAAAAACCTAATGGTTTTATCAAAATTAGCGAATCTTTAAATTATTTTCCACTAACTCAATTTTGCTACCTTTTTCCTCCAACTCTGCTAGTCTTATTTCTTTAATAAAAGAAAGGTACGTCACTGCTCACTTTTCATTGCCAACTCTTCCAATTCTTTTTCATTATAAACATTTCCCATAATGCTCATTCAAAAGTTTCAGAAAAAACCAGCATCAGAACTTCCTCCTCCAAGACCAGCTTCAGAAGGGATATTCTTTTGTTAAAGATATTTCTATTTTTCTCCTTGTGTTTCTTACTGTTCTCAAAAATATCTCATATGCTTTATACAAAATATTTCTTTCATCAGTAGGAATATTCTTATCAGAACAGCTCAATTTTTAAATCTCCTATTTCTGAATAAAATGTTATGTCCATTTCATCGGATAAAGTCAATAGGAGACATCACTGAATCAATTTTCATGATAACCATCTCCTGCTTTTTGATAAACATTTAAACCTATATTAATTTTAGCATTCTGGGAAAAATCTTATACTTATTCAAAGAAACTCATCCCTTATCTAAAATTAATTTCAATGTCTAAACCTTTTAGTATCTAATACTTACCAAATCACTTGTCTTGTCTTTAGAAAACATTTCCTAAAGGAACTTGTAAAAATTTCAAACTTAAAATATTTATTATAATATTCTATCTCTAAAGATTTGCCCTGACTTTTAACTTCAGCAGCTGCTTTTACAACTTTTCCATCTAGTTTAACTTTTTCCTCCATCTACAACAAGTTTTTGCAATGGGTCTCCTTTTAATAATTCTACTAACTTTTAAAAATTTGTCTAATCTCATAAAACATCCTTTTTCTTTTTAGTTATAACTCTTTTTCCATATTATGTCAACTTTTTATTTTAATTAATGTAATATTTTTATGCTCTAATAAACCTTATTTAAACCTTATAAATGCTTAATAAATTGTTATGATAACTAATTTATTTTTAAAATCAGATTTAATTAGAATATAAATCAAAAACTCAAAAATATCTCTTCAAAAATCCTATAGTTTGAGTAAATTTTAAATAGCTTATTTTTCTTGATTAGCCAATAGATAAATAATTTTGTCGACATTTATTTTTCTCTCATTAAAATTAATTAAAAAGCCTTTTTTTCTTTATCCTCCTTTTATGTTTTACAATACCTAGTTCTCTAGCTCTTATTCTAATTTTTTTAAGAATTCAAAGAAACCTTTTGCCTCAGATTTTTAATTTTCCAAATCTGTCCTCTAACTCCTTATGTAGATCTTTCTAGCTCTTCTAAAAGTTTTTAAAGCTAAAAGCTCTCTTGTAAATCTTTATTTTTCATTTTTCTATATAATTATCAGGTAAAAATCTTGGGAAATTAAGTTCTATATTAACATCTTCTAATTCTTCTTCATTTTCACCTTTTAATTTTAATATTTCTTCATTTAACATTTTTCATATATAGATTATAACCAAAAGTTTCAACAGCTCCATGCTGTTTTTCACCCTAAAATTTCTCCAACTCCTCTAATTTTTAGAATCTTCCATAGATAAATCTATACCAGTTAAATTGTCAAATTCTCTTATACTCTCTTCTCTTTTCTGGGCATTTTTAGTTTTATTTTTCGTTCATAAGCATATAACAATAACTTTTCTTATTGCTTCTACCTATTCTTCCTCTAAGTTGATAAACTTGGGATAAACCTAACTTTTCAACACCTTCAATTATCATAGTATTAGCATTTTCATATCAATACCATTTTCTATAATAGTTGTTGCAATTAAAACATCTGTATTTCCATTTTTCAAAATTATGTATAGCTCTCTTTATATCTCTTGCTAACATCTGACCATGTATATAGTCAACTTTTATATACTCAGGTAAGAGTTCTCTAAGTTCTTTTGACTTCATCTCAATTCTTTTCACTAGAGTTAAATATATAGAAAACCTGTCCTTCTCTTGAGACTTTCAGTAAGTATAATATCTCTAATTAAATCTTTATTATTGTCTATATACTCTGTTTGAATTTTTTTGTCTTCCTTCTGGAGAAGTATCTATAACAGATAAATCTCTAATTCCTAATAGAGATAAATTTAGAGTTCTAGGAATAGGAGTTGCAGTTAAAGTTAAAATATCTATATCACCTTTAAGTTTTTCAATTTCTCCTTGGCTTTAACTCCAAACTTTTGCTCCTCATCTATTATAAGAAGACCTATATCATTATACTTTTATATCGTCTGACAATAATCTATGAGTTCCTATGATTAAGTCAGCTGAGCCATTCTCTATCTTTTTGAAGACTTTCTTCCTGCTCTTTTTAGTTTGTACTCTACTTAAAAATCTCTATATTTATAGGATAATTTTTTAAATCTTTCACTAAATCTTTCATAATGTTGCTCTGCTAGTACAGTAGTAGGAACTAAGAGTACAACTTGTTTCTCATCCATTATAGCTTTAAAAGCTGCCCTTATAGCAACCTCTGTCTTACCATAACCAACATCTCCACAGACAAGTCTATCCATAACTTTCCCTGACTCCATATCTCTTTTACATCTTCAATAGCCTTTAATTGACCTGGGTTTCAGTAAATGGAAAAAAGCTTCTTCAAATTCTTCCTGCATAACAGTATCTTTTTGAAAATTTAAAACCATTTGCTAAATTTCTTTTTAGCCTGAATTTTTATTATTTCTTTAGCAAAAATTTCTATATCTTCACTCAATCTAGCTTTCTTTTTCTTCTAAAACCTTTTTCTTCCGAGTTTATATATTTCAGGTATAACATCAGAAATATTAATATACTTTTTCTATCTTATTTATACCATCAAGAGGAACATACAACTTGTCTTCATCAGCATATTTTTATCTTTAAGTAATCCTGTCCATCAATATTTTCTAGACCTAAGAATATTCCTACACCAAAATTTTTCATGTATTACATAATCTTGTTCTGCTATTTCATCGACAGTCTTATACCTTAGAGCCTTCTTTTCAACTCTTTCTCTTTTTACTCTAATACCTTTTTATTTCTCTATCTGTCAGTATTAGCTTATCCTCTGTTCTATAACCTTCAAAAAGCGGATACTTTTTCAAATTTAATATCATAACCCTTAAATATTTCTTTTGTACCTAGTGGCTCTTCTGAATAGATTATGATATTTGTGTTTTTCAGATAATTTTTATTCTGTCTATAACTTCAAACTGCTTTAATTCTTCTTCTGTAAATTTTTGTATTTCTGTCTGTTTTCCTATTTTTAGAGAGTTCTGTTATTTTTGTTTATTATGTCATTTTTCTCTATCTGAATTTTTCACCTATAAGTCTTTTAACTTTCGCTTTGTAAAATATCATTATTTTCATAGTAATATTCCACTTTATTTTTGTTTGTATACATAAGAGAGAAAAATCTTTTTATCTTATTATTGTCTATGTACAATTCTATACTGTCTAATTTTTCAATACTTAATTGAGAATGTAAGTCAAAATATGTTATTCTATCAACTTCATTTCCAAAAATTCTATTCTCACAGGATTTTTCTTGATTGATATTAAAAATATCTAAAATATCCCCTCTTATTGAATATTCTTTTCTTTGAGTAAGCATATATGTTTTTCAAATTCAGCTTCAATTAATTTTTCTTCCAGGCTTTTATATCTATTTCTTTTCCTTTTTCAATAAAAATACTGTTAGCCTTAGAATAATAATCTTCTAAGAAATATTCTAAAGAGATTAAGATTATAAATTTTTCATCTGATTTTAGAAGTTTCTAATAAATCATAATTATATTTCTTTAGTTCTCCATTTCATTTTCTTTTTATTCTTAGAATTCTTCCTCTATAGAAATCTTTTAGCACAAAAATAATCATCTATATTTCTATTAGATGAACAGACATAGACTATGCTATTCTTTTTATAGCCAAAATGGATTTCTCCTCTAAATTTTCCATATTCTCCTAATCCATACAGAATAGATTATATCAGATTATTACAAGATATTTCACTAAATATATATAAAAAGCAGGAGATACCTGCCAGAGTATCCCCACCTGAACTCTCTCACGACTAACACCCTACGAGTGCTAGAGTCACGAGGTTCTTAAGTACTATTTAATTTCTTTTTGAATATCTAGTATTTCAAATACTAGCTAATTTCCTTAAGACTTTAATGGACAAAGCTCTCCAGTTGAGAACATTTACGTCCTGTTGGCTCGGTTCAAAACCAGTTTTTATTTTAAAATCCATACATTTTAATGTTTTTACATTTCCTTTTTTATTCTTTTCAATTTCTTCATTATGCAATTTAACAAAATTTTTAAATTCTTTTTGTGCTTTTTCTATATTTACTTCTTCTAAAATTTTCTTTTACATTCTTTATTAAAAACGCAGAATACAAAATCTCTGTATTTTTATTTCCCTAATATTTCTACCCATCTTTTGATAGACTTTTCTTTTTCATATTCATTTGTACTATGATTTAGTTGACTAGCTTTTTACTTTTTAAAAGTATCAATTTTTATTATATTTTTCCAATATATTCTAATTTTCTATTTATTATTTCAATTAATAATGCAGATACTCTATTTGATAAAGATTCTCCGAAGTCTCTTTTTCTTTTAAATTTTCCAGTTTTTCAGATATTTCAGTTTTCTTGCTTCTTCTCTGTAAAGCTTTTAAAACTCATATTTTCAACTTTTACTATTGTTCCAATTTCTAGTATACTATTCACTAAAAATATTATGAGATTGCTTTCTTTTTCTCTGCGATTTTTCTCTGTAAATTTGAAAGTTTTAACTTTGTTTTTACATATGATTTGCTCTTTTTCCATTTTTCTTTATTTTCTATATAATTAGTGCCATCTTTGTTATAGTTTTTATTAGGATTGTTTGCTCTTCTCTGTCTATCTAGTTTTTCTTTTGTAGCCTTGTTTTTCTTTTTTCATTTATTTCTATATTTTTCAGCTAAAATCTTTAATTCTACTTTATTATACACTAACGATTTACTATTGTTGAAGTTCCTATATCAATTCCAACTCATTTTCTCCACCAACTTTTATGTTTTTTAGAGGTGTTCCCTCAAAAGTTATTTGAACATAGTATTTATTTTTCCATTTACAGCTTTCTTAAGTAATCTACAATACAATAATTTATCTAAAAACAACTTTGTACATATTTATCATTATTTTTATTATTACAGGAATCTTCAAAGCCTAAACTAAGATATGCAACAATCTTCTTTAAAAATCTAAGTCCTGTAATATTACCTTTTCTCTAACAGAATAAAATTTCCATAACTTTTTAAAATATACTTTTTAGCTTTTACCATACTTAAATTTTTCATAAGTCCTAAAAAGCTCTCTCAGCTAATTCTTGTCCCATTTGAGAACCTATACTCTTTTTAAATTTTTGTGTCATAGGTTTCTCATATTTATTTAATTCAAATTTAGATAGTAAATATTTTTATCTAATTCTTTATATCTTTTAGATTGCTCTTTTTATCAAATTACTGATTCCTTTATATTCAGAAGAATTTATCATTTTTCTATGTCTTTTAAGAATTTCACTAAGGCAAGAATTATATATCATTCTGGCTATGTTTAGATCTCTTTTTCTAAAATATGTTCTTGCCATAGTTCAGTTTTTAAAGCTAATGTCAATACATAATTCACCATAGTTCCTCCTTCTCATCTTTCTTTTTTGAGTTTGGATATATCTTTTTATTTGTTCTTCAGTATTTTTCTGAAAACAGTTGCAACAAAATAACTAGGGTTCCATAAGTGTCCATTCCATAACTTATTTTTATCTCAGGATGTTTTAAAAAGTTTTTTGCAGAAATTCCTTTGAATATTTTTCAAAATATTAGGTATGAAATGTTGAGGGACTACACTCAATTAATATATGAGATACGGTCTAAATCTGTTTCCATTTCTATTATTTTTATATTATTTTCATTAGAAATTTCAATTAATAATTCTTTTTGAAAGTTTTTCCAATATCATCAATTAATACTTTCCTTCTATATTTTACACACCACACTATATGATATTGATCTGTTGTTAAAGTTTATAGAACTATCATTTTTCAAATTTCTTTTTCGCATAGTCATTAGAAGGTCTTCCTAAACTTTCAAGTCCTTTTTCATTATTACTTTTTATCATCACAACTTTTTTTATCTTGTCTATCAGCAAGTCCATCTCTAATATGCGAAATTTCTTCAAATACTGATTCCTAATAATTCAGATATCTACCTATTTTATCAGTATTTATTGAATTAGAGTTCTTCCAGTTTCCTTATCAATATAGGCAGCACTTTCAACACTACCTTTACTATCTTTTTGGCATAGTTGAAGTATCTAAATATACTAAACTTACATTTAAACCTAAATCATTTCCAGTAGCTTCAATAATATTTCTTAGACCTTCCTTATATTCATCAGCACCTATTTTATTTGATTTATATGCTTCATTTAATAAATTTAAGCTATCTCCAGATATATTATATAAATCTGTTGCTCCTCTTTGAGCTCTTAATATACCAAAAAGTTTCTTTTATCTTCACCTTTATTATCTATGGTATTCGCGATAACATTTCCAATATCATTTATTTCATCCAAAGAAGATATCTAAATTTATTTCTAAATATTAGGAACAAAAAAATATCAAAACCTTTTTTCAAAAATATACTTTCCTATTTTTCTATTTTATATTCTTTTATTTTATATTTGTATCTTTAATATAAATATAAAAATAATATTCCCCTGTATTAGTATGATCTAACTCTATTTTTCATTTTCTTTACCAAAAACTTCTAAAAAGAAAAATTTTGAAGAGAATAAAATTTACTAGTTTTCACTCTCATTTAAATTTTTCTAATTTACATATATTTATATTAATATTAGTTCTTCCCAAAAGTTTATTTTTTATAGTATATCTCAATTTTTCTTAAAAACTAAATTGCATGTATTATCATATAATATAAAATTTATTTTTCCCAGAATATAAAATATCAACACTCTTTAAATTTGGTATTTTTGTAAATTTCTCTATGTTATATTTTTCATGGCTATTTATAGTATACTTACCCTTAGTTCTATATGTAACACAAGCTTTAAAAATAATATTATTAATATTACTAATATAACTAATAAAATTTTTTTAAAAAAATATTTTCGCATAATATTCCCCCTGTTCCTATCTTAAAATTAGTATTTTTTTAATTTTTCTTTCTTCTATTTCTGCTTCCAAAAATTAATATTTTATATATCATTTTATTATACTATATATATTTAACTATTTCAAATTTTGTAAACAAAAATATGCCATTCATCTCATGACTAACACCCTACGAGTGCTAGAGTCGCGAGTGTTCTGGCATAATTCATAAAAGATTTACTAAGTATAATTAGTAAGTATTTTTAATGGCTGTTGCAAAATAATAAAAAGTAGAAAATAGTTCGTTACTGAGTAAATTTCTTAACGATAAAAATCAAGAATTCGCTGTAATTTCAAAAATCATGCAATACAATTAATTAACTGGAATAAATAAACATTAAATAATGACTAAAATAGCACTCTACTGGCATAGGTGCTATATTTTATATCTAGTTTTTCCAAAACATCTAACTGCAATATACATCAGTCTAGCTAAAATAGGATTAACTCCTTCTTCTTTTAAGATTTCAAGAATATTTTTATCTGCCTTTTTCTTTCAATACTCAAGTCACAGCCCTTTGAATAAAAGATAGTCATGCACTGACTACTTGCTCCACTATGTTTTCCATAGGAAGAACAATAGCTCTAAATATCCTGGTATGGAAGCATCAATCTGTTACAAACCCCTGAGGCCTCTTCATAACATAATTTTTCTATCTGGTATAGCTGTAATCAGAAATTAATTCAAACTTTCCAGTTCATGAGATCCTTAACCAACAACACGACATTTCCATAGCTTCACCTCCATTTTCTATATCATAATGCTTTTAATATAATTTTCATTCCTCAAAAACTTATATACCTCTATAAAATATTAAAACTCTTTTCAATTTGCATTTTATTTAAAACATTAAAACTATAATAAAATTATATGTATTTGACGATATATAATAGTTGGTTTGTATAATTATCTTAGAGGGTGATTTATATAGATAAAGCATTCTCAACTTTTGAGATAATACTATCTATTTTAATTTTTCAATTTTTATTGAATATTGCGTTTCTAGAGTACAAGGAATTTAAAAGGTTAAGAGGATATAAATGAAGCGAAAACAAAGATTACAGAAGCATTTGTTGGTATCAACAACTTCTTTGAAACAGAAAGAAAGCAAAAATTAGAATTAGACCTTTCTGCATTGTAATATCAGATAAAACACTTCAATCACAAGATATAGAGCTTCCAAAAATTTAATTTATTATCATACGTATACATCTAATTTAAAAAATTTTAAAATTCTCTTTTTACTAAAAATGGCAATATTTCCAAGTCATTTTCAATATATATTTTTAACAAAGAGAAAAAGTAAGATATAAACTTTCTTTTTATGGTTTTGATAGAAGTACATTTTAAAAATCAATAGTTATCGTAAGAAAAATAATAACGAAATAAACTATAACAATATTGCTGACTACCATAAAAAGTACTAATGAAGATAGAGAAAGCTTTTACAAGGACTGGCGAAAAAGAATGATTAAGAGATTATTTCTATGTTTTATTTTTGTTCATATGCTTAAATATCTTTTCTAAACAAAAATATGTAGTTAGAATTGATATTATAGGCAAAAATACTAATAGAAGCTATTTTATTAAATTTTCAGATGAGAATAATTTGAATAGTTTTGAAGTGTATGACGAAGATAATTAATTTTCAAAAAGGAAAGAAAAATGGAAAAATAGAAAATTATTTTAAAAAGTCAATTAATAGTAGTATGGATAATAATAAAATTTCACTTATTGAAGATACAGAAGAGTATATACCAGAGAAAATCAGTTCTAATAAAGGTATTTTCTACATATTATTTGAGGCTATAAAATTTTTAGCAAGTGATATCCATATAGAAGCCTTAACATATATAGTTGAGGATTAGATATAGAATAAAATGGTATTTTTAAAAGAAGTCGCTAGAATAGATAAAAGTTTTCTAGCTATAAACTCAAAGATAAAATAATATTATCTTCTTTGGATATAGTTGAGAAAAGAAACCTCAAAGATGGTAGATTTTCGCTGAGATATAAAGGTAGAGAAATAGATTTTTAGAACTTCTATCATGCCTACTATGAATGGTGAAAAATTGTAATTAGAATTTTTGATAAGTTTAACTATAACTTTTACCTTTAGATGATTTATATTTATCAGAAGAAAAATAAAAAAAGTTTTCTATAAGGCTATCAATCAAAACAATGGTATTATCATAGTAAATGGACCTACAGGTTCAGGTAAATCTAGTACTCTATATAGTATTTGAAAATATAAAAATAAAGAGAGTTAATATTTCAACTGTGAAGACCCTATTGAATATCAAATTGAAGGATTAATCAAGTTCAGTGTAAGAATGAATTAGGTTTAAATTTTGCTACAATTTTAAGGTCTTTATTAAGGCAAGATCACTGATATCTTGATGATAGGGAGAAATTAGAGATAAGGAAACAGCTGAAATAGCTGTTAAAGGCTTCATTGACAGGACATTTTAGTTTTTCTCAACTCACATTCAAATGATGAGCTTAGGTTGTATAAATAGACTAGTCAATGCTAGGTATTGATAACTATCTTTTAAGTTTGGTTTTACAGATGATAGTCTCTCGAGAGTTAGTTAGAAAACTTTGTCCTCATTGTAAAAAGACAAGAACTATAAAGAAAAATTAAAAAGTTTAAACCTAGCTGAAGAAAACTATAAGGATATAAAGTTCTATACTTCTGGAGCTTGTGAAAAATGTATGAACACAGGTTATATTGGAAGAATACCTGTTTTTGAGATAATTTACTTTTGATGAAAGTTTAAAATATGCTAGCACAGAAAAAGGAAATAAAACAAAATTTTAAAACTCCTCATGAAAATGCAATGGATAAAAGCTTAAGGAAGGATTAACTGCACTTGATTAAAATATGGTCGCACGCTGTGACTCTAGCACTCGTAGGGTGTCAGTCATGAGTTAGACCATGAATATCAGTCAGCATATATAGAAATATGTATGTGAGGTAGCAACACTTTAAAAGCTATCCAATGACTACTCGAATTGCTGGAAACCCTAAAACTAGTATAACTACAACATAGTACCTAAATAAAAATATGGTACAAGTGTGAAAGTAGCGAAAGCAGATATACTAGATGACATAAGGTTAAATCCTAAGTGTTAAAGGATAATGGGCAATCAGCAGCCAAGACCGAAAGGTAAGGTTCAACTGACTATTCCTCCTGAGGAAAGTACACTAAAGCTGGTGGAGTGGTGGACCCAAACAGATAGAGCTGTGGGATAAGATGTAGTCTGTGCTTAATAGACATTGAAGTTCATAAGAGAACTTTACATAAGTGGTAGCGTGATGTGAACGACAACCTCTAAAAACGACTGAGTCAGTTTTAGGTTCATATTTAGAAAAATTTTACTTTTTCATTTTACTATAGTATAGTGAGTATACTATATAAGTAAGTAAAATGGAGGTGAAATCGCATGGAAAAAGCATATAAGTTTGAGATTTTATCCAACTAAAACTCAAATAACAATATTAAAATTGTACTTTTGGTTGTGTAGAGATATGTCTATAATCATTTTTAGATTTAAAACAAAGGAGCTATATAACAAAAGAGATCTATGTCATATAGTGAGTGTAGCAAAGCACTGACGGTTTTAAAACAAGAGAAAAAGAATGGTTAAAAGATGTAGATAGATTTTTCTTTACAAAATTCTTTAAAAGATTTGAGATAAAGACTACAAAAACTTCTTTAGTGGAAGTGGCTATCCAAAATTTGAAATCTAAGAAAGATACAGAAAATCATACAGAGACCAAATTATACAAATAATAATATAGGTTTTTAGATAAATGGATAAAAAGTACCCGTTAGGAAAACTAAAAATAAGAGATAAAATGAAACCACAAGGAAGAATAATAAGTGCAACAATAACACAGAGTACCTAGTGGAAAATATTATATATATCTCTGTGTTGTACTGATGTAGAAGTAGAAAAATTAGAAAGTACAAATAAAAATAAGTTGGAATAGATTTAGGTATAAAAGGACTTTTAGATTACCAGTGATGAAATCTCAATAGAAAATCAAAATATTTACAAAATCTTTGAATAAACTAGCGATATTACTAAAAGAAATCTATCCACAAACTAAAGGGTAGTTCAAATAGGAATAAAAGCTAGAATCAAAAGTAGCAAGATTATTTGAAAAGATATCAAATCAAAGAAAAAGATTTTTGCAAAAAGTTATCAATGCTGCTAATAAAAGAATATGATATTATCTGTATTGAAGACTTACAAGTATATGGTAAAAATCATAGTAGAAATATCTCAGATGTATCATGGAGCGAATTTAATAGAATACTAGAATACAAAGCTAAATGTACAAAAGAACAATAGTAAGAGTGGATAAATTTTTTGCAAGTAGTCAAATATGTAATTGTTGTGGATATAGAAACGAAGAAGTAAAAGATTTAAGTGATGAGAGAATGGACTTGATCCAGTATGTGGGCTATTACATACACAGAGATATAAATGCAGCCAAAAATATACTAAAAGAAGGACTAAGGATATTAGGGATAAGTGCTTAAATATACAATATGAAACCATGAGAACTATGGGGGATAGCTTTAGTACGTGGTTGGCTAGTACAGAAGCAACTACCCAAGAACCCTGCGACTCTAGCACTCGTAGGGTGTGTCAGTCGTGGGAGGTTCAGGAAATAATGAGCAATTATGAGAAATCAAAAAGAAAATTTTATTTTTTCACTAATGAACTAGCTCTACTTATAAAAAGTGGTTTAACTTTTACTAAAAGCTATAGAAATTATATTAAAAGAGAAAAGAATAAAAATTTAAAGATATCCTAAAGAAAAATTCATAAAAATTTAACTATGGGTAAAAATATTTATGATAGTTTTAAGCCTTTTGAAAAACACTTTTTGGAAGTACACTTATTTATATATTTTTAAAAATAGGAGAGCTCAGTGGAAATATAGTAGAAAGCCTAGAAGATATTTCAAAATCTTTAGATTTTGATTTAAGTAGAAGGAAAATTAGGGAAATTTTAATTTATCCCATAGTAGTTATCTGTTTAACTTTTTAATAGTGAGTTTCTTACTCATCTTTATCTTGCCTAGCTTTATTACAATTTTTGAGGAAAATCAAATTGAACTACCTTTAGTAACAAAGGATTTTTATTAGGTTTTTCAAAGAATTTTCTCATTATATTTTGTTTTTATAATATGTACATTAACAATAATATTTATTTTTAATATGTATATAAACAAAAAATAAATATAAAAAGAATAGAAGAGATAAATTTCTTTTAAACATATTTTTATTTGAGAGAGTTAAAGAAACTATTACTGGCTTCAAACCTCTATCATTCATTTTTCAATACTTTTGAATGCTGGAATAGGAATGGTAGAAAGTTTAGAAATAATGTATATGAACAATATAACTACTATCTCAAAAGATAGATTATTTGAGGTTAAGAAAGCTATATTAGCAGGAAATAACATAACTACTTCCTTTAAAAACCTAAATCTTTACAACGATAGATTTTTCTATTTTAATCACTGTAGGAGAAGAAAGTGGATATCTCTCAGAAAACTTTTTACAAATTTCTAAAAATTTTTAAAGGAAGATTTTGATTATAAATTAAAAATTATTAGCTGTACTAGAACCCTTAGTAATTTTAATTTTAGGACTTATAGTTGGTTTTTAGTTTTTAGCAATATATCTGCCAATACTATCAATAGGTGATATTTTATATAAAAAATTTTTAAATAACTACAGCGAATGACGAATTTTTATCGTGAAATGCTATGTTAGTGAGCGTAAAAAAGTAAGTGTCTGAGTTGATTTATCAACGAGTTTTGCTTTTTAGCTGAACGATTAGCATTTTTAGATTAAAAATTCAGTCTCCATGCAGGAGTTATTAAAATTTTTCTAATCATTCGCTGTAGTTATTAAAAATTTTTAAATAAAGAATTCTAGGAGGTTTATATGAAAAATCGTGGTTTTTCTTTGATTGAAGTCATTGTAGCAGTAGCTATAATAGGAATATTATCAGGTATTGTTGGCTTAAAAATTGAGATCTTATATAGCAACATCTAAAGATACTAGAGCTGTAGCGAGTCTTAACTCCTTTCGTTTAGCAGCTCAAACTTATCAAATAGATAATGATAAACCTCTTATTGAAGATAGTTCTAAATATGATGATGATACAGAAATTAAAAAGCTTTTAGAAAAATTTAGAAATATATTTAGATAAGAATGCTAAAGAAATTATAGATAAAAATAGAATAACTATAGGAGCTTCAAGAGACAGTGAAAATGGTGATTTAAAATATGGAGGAGAAGTAGATTTGACTTTTTAAAGATCCTGATAATGCTGCTAACAGTGATGGCTATTATATGTGGTTGGTTCCTGTAGGTAACACTAAAAAATTTTTGATAGCAAAAGGAAAAGAATGGACAAAATATTGATAATTTTTCTATATATAGCATTGCTATTTGTTATGTATATAGATATTAATAAAAAGTATATTCCCAATGTTTTAAATTTTTCTATCTTAATACTTTCAGTTTTTTATTAGGGGATATCTGAGATAGAAAATTTCTTTTATAGGTGCAGCTTGCTATGTCTTACCTATACTAATCTTTTATAGCTATATCTCTGATATTTTTGAAAGAGAAGTCTTTTGGCTTTGGTGATATAAAAATTAATAATAGCCCTAGGAGGTCTTTTTATATCACAGTGAAATTAATATTTTTACAAATTTATATTTTTTACCTTTTAGTATTTTTCAATTGCCACCCTTTATATTACTTTTTATCTTTGCGTATATTTTTTTGTAAAAACAGAGTCTTGAAGATTAGAGGGTGTAGAGATAGCATGTGCTCTATATATGTATAGCCTTTTTATTATCTACAACTATATAGAAGGTATATTATGAAGAAATCTAGAGCCTTTTCTTTAATGGAAGTTATTGTGTCAGTATTTATCTTATTTTTAGTTCTGATACCTAGCATAAAAATTAAATAGTCAGCAGTTAAAACTTATTCAAAAATAAGAATAAAGAAAAAGAGTTACATTTTTAATTCTTTAAATAACTATGTAAAATCTAAATCTATCTCAAATAGTCACTTAGAATTTAATAGTTATTCTGATTTTCTAAGTTCCTTCAGTGACTTCCAAACTTGTGCTAGAAATATACAAAACGATGAATTTAATTTACTGATAGATGTTGAAGATATAGAAGTAGATTTTTCTGATAGAAAAGAAAAAGTAAGTTTAATTAATTTTAGAGTATAGAGGAGCATCAAAAACATATAAAAATAAAAATTATAAAAATTTAAGGATTAAATGTATATGAACAAAAATAAAGCCTTTTTTCTCTTGTTGAAATATAATAGCTATAAGCCTCACTTTAATAGTAGGTTCTATTTGTCTTATCACTTTCTATTCTATGAATAAAAAGTTTTTTAGTTATGAACAAGACATATAAAAGAGATAAAGAGATAGCAAGTTTTAGGGGATTTACTTGTTAGTCATATAAAGTGGAATGAGGGGAGAAATAAGAATTAGTAATCTTTCTAAAAAATCAAAAATATAAATAGTTTAGGAAATCTCTTTTTAAAAAGAAAGTGAAAAAGAAGGAAATCTTTTAGTTTTTAAAAATTCAAGCCTATAATGAGATTGAAAAACTACAAGCAGATACTATAGGTGTTTCTTATTTTATGATGATAAAGTAAGCATTAGCTATTTTGATGAAGGAGATATAGTTAATCTTTAATGGCACAGTAATTTTGGAAAATTGTTCTGGTAAATTTAACTTTGATAATAATATTTTAAAGTTCTATCTAAAAGATAAGGAAAAAGAATATGAGGAAATATTGTACTACGATCAAAAAAATAAAGCCTATATATAGAAGTTATAATAATTTCTTTTTCTATTTATTAGTTTAACTCTCTTTGTACAAATACTTTTAAATAATAGTTTTAAAGCTATATAAAGTAGATTATGAAACTCAAGAGAATTTTCAAAAATTTAGATTTTTAAATGAAATAATGAAAGTAGAGATAAGATATATAGAAAAAATATTAATGATGGCAATATTAAAAATGCAGTTGACTATATAGTTCTTAATGAAGCAGGAGAAAAATTTTTTCTGATAGCTGATCCTAGCATTTCTTTAGGAGCTATACTTTATTAAATGATGAAATAAAGATAAATGCTTTTTAATTTTGTTAATATACATTTTAAAAAGAGAGATAATAATTAAAGACAAAAATTATTTGATATTTGCAACAGTAAAATATGAAGTAGGTAGTTCAAGAGATTTAGAAAGTCTTTACAATGGTGTCTTTGACAAGGATGTGGATAAAAGAAGATGTCTAAAAACTTTAGCTTTTAAGTCATATTGATAATTATATAAATGGTGGAAAAAAATACTATTCTTCTTTTAGAGAATAAGTTTTTATATTTTTAAAATTCAAATAGAGAATGTTTTAAATGAAGAGGACAGAAAAGAGAAATTAGAAGATAGATTGGAAATAGTCTTTTCCAAGATATAATTCTGATGATTTTTGTATTGAGATATGAGAATTTATAAAAAGGAAAAAAAGAGAGAAAATATAGTCGTTTATTTAATGGATATCAATTATTTAAACGATTGTATTATTGATGATATGAAGGACTATGGTTTTTATTTCTATTATTCCTTCTTTTATATCCAGAGAAAAAAAGACTTAAATCATTATTTTAACTTTGATATAAGCGAAACTATGCTAGTTATAACTGAGTATATGAACAATAATATTTTTAGATATACAGAGCTTTTAAATTAAGTAAATCTTCACTTGATAGCGAGGATTTTTGAAGTTGAAGATAAATTCTCTATAATAAATACTTTTTCTAGCTAATATTACTGAGGATATATATAGTTTTTCACTGGAGATAAAAATAAATTTTGATGATTTTAGAGCTAGAGAACAAAAACTTATTCTTTTTATTCAGTTGATAATTTAGATTTTTTTCTAAGTATCCTAATTTTTCTTCCTGAAGAATTGAGAAACAAATATTCTCTTTACTATATAGAAAGTAAATATCTATATATTTTGTTGGGACTTTCTATAATAACAATCATATTGACAATAATAATTCACTATAGTCTCAATAGTTCTGAAAAAGAAATTAGAAGCCTTAGAGCTTGAAAGTACCAAGCTTGAAGAAGAAATTGAGAATGCTAGAAATGAAATGGAAGAGATTGAGGTTGAAAGTAAGAACTTACAAGAGTTTCTTGTAAAAAGAAGATATGGATATAAAGATATCTTCTTTTTAGAAGAATTGACTTATCTTTGTCCTGAATACTTGAAAATATCTAGTATAGAATATGATGAAAAATAAAATTTTTCAATATAGAGGCAAGACTGACAAAGTTGAAAGAATAACAAAATTTCTAGAAAATATAACAAACTCTAAAAATTTTTATACTATCTAACTATGACTATATTTTTAAAAAATCCAATGAGATAGAATTTAAAATTGAAGCCAAGTATAGAGCTGTTCCGAGGTGAGGATATGTTTAAAGAGCTTAAAAATAAAAATCTAAAGATAATAATTTTACTTATTTGTTATCTCATAGTTTTTACTTCCTTATTTTTAAAAACATTTTTAAAAACTTGTTGAAATAAAAAGAATTAATCAGAACAGAAGATATAAAAATAGGTAGATTAAATTATGAAAAAATACAGTTTTAAAAGCATTAGCTTTGAAAAAGAAGATTTTTGAGAAAAGAACAGAAAAAGATAGTAAAAATGAAGAAGATGAAACTAAGAAGTCTTTTTTTGATAATATTCTTCACTTTTTCAGATATATAGAAGATAAAATTACTAAAAAAATAATATTAATTTTCAAAATTTTGGAAGAAGCAGAAGAGAAGAAGATAAATTAAATTTGACTATGACTTTCAAAGGTAAAGAAAAGATGTTAAAATTTTTTCTCAGATATAGAAAATGAAGATTATGATATTAATTTTTTCTTCTTCATATTTGAAAAATAACTGTAGATAAGAGCTTATTAGAAGTAAAAATCTAATCTTGTTGCCACAGTTTTAGATAAAAAAGAAGAAGTGGAGATTGATACAAATATAGGAGATAAAAAAATATTTTTCAATCTCTTAATATAAATCCTAAAGAAAAATGAAAATGAGGAAAGTTTACATTCGTATATGAGAATAGGTGACAAAACCTATTATAGAGTTTCAGCAAAAAGAAAATAATAAGAAGAACAAAAAAGACTAAGACAAAAAGACAAAGGTGAGGACAGATGAAAAAAATTTACTCTAATATTATTTTTAATTTTAAATAGCTTTTCTTTTTTCAATTGGATTAAATCGTGATGTCGATATTATTGATATGCCACTCCATGAAGTTCTAGCAGTTTTATCTAAAGAATGTAGTAGAAATTTAATATGTTCTAAGGAAGCTAAGGACATAGTGGTGATACATATTTTTAATAAGGGTGAAGATTTGGACTCTGTTTTAGGATTTCTAGCTGAAACTTATGGTTTAACTATGAAAAAGAAAATAATACCACAATCTTCATGTTAGCTGGTGAAAAAAATTCTAAAAAGCTAAAATTATTGGTAGAGTTACCTCTAATAATATGTCTTTAGAAGGAGCTAGAATTGAATTAAAAGATTTGAATAAATTTGTTTACAGCGATAAAAGTGGAAATTTTTATTATAGATAATTTAGATAAAGATGTCTATGTTTGTAAGATTTCCAAAAAGGTTATGAAGAAAAAGGTGAAATTATAGATAGCTCTAAGTCTATTTCTATTTTGAATGTAGATTTAAAAGAAAAAGCTGATAATTATACAAATAGACAAAATGAAGCTAATCTTGAAGATTTAAATTTCTATGAAGTTGATGGAAAATTTTATTATACTAAAAACTTTTTCTCTTTTTCAATGTCTCACCTGACGAAGTCTTAAAGGTTCTTCGTGAAACTTTTGGAGAAAATATAAAGGTTAGTAGCTTGAGTAAAGTGAATAAATTAGTTGTCAGTGCTGAAAAGAGATATATTAGAAAAACGCTATCTCTATAATAGAAGATATAGATAAAAAATCCTAAACAAGTTAAGATAAGTTCTCAAATTTTAGATATATCCAATAATCTTTTTGAAGAACTAGGTTTTGACTGGGTATACAGACAAAATGTTGCAAGTGAAGAAAGAAATAGTCTGACTGCTATAATTTTAGGTAAGGCTGGGCTAAATGGCGTAGGTTCTACTCTTAATATCGTTAGGCAATTCAATAATAAAAGTGATGTTTTGAGTACAGGGTTAAATTTACTTGAATCAACTAATGACTTGGTTGTAAGCTCTGTTCCCACTCTTATGATAGCTAGTGGTGAAGAAGGAGAATTTAAGGTAACAGAAGAAGTAATAGTTGGAGTAAAGACAACTAGAGAAAATAAAAATGATAGACATACTGAACCTGTATTTAAAGAAGCGGGTTTAATTATGAAGGTTAAGCCTTTCATTAAAGATGATGACTATATTGTTTTTAGAAATTAGTTTAGAATTAAGTGATTTCAAGTTTTAAGAGAAATGTTTTTAAATATAAAGGATGTAAATTCAGGTACATATAACTCTGAAGGAGGATCTAAAGTTGGAAGAGCTTTTAACAACTAAAGTTAGAGTTAAAAATGGAGATACTATCTTAATAGGTGGGTTAAAAAATCGATACAACAAAAATATTGAAAGTAAAAATTCCTATCCTAGGTGATATCCCTATTATAAGTTTTTCTTTAAAAACACTACAAAAGAAAAGAGAAAACTCAGATATGTACATAAAAATTGAAAGTTGAAATAGAATAAATAATTTTTGCAATTCATTTTTACATCTCATTTTTCTCCTATATACTTAGAGCATATAAGGGACATAGATAAACCCCTCCCTAATAAAATGAATATAGATAGAAAAACCACAAGTCTCTCCCTCATTTCTTGTGGTTTTTTTGTTTGCGATAAAATGGGAGGTTGGTTCATTTTTTTAGTTGACAATTAGAGTTTTTATGGGTATACTGTAAAAATAAATATTCATTATTAGATTGAACTAGGGGACTTCACGACAAATGGAGAGGTTCAAACTAAGTTAAGAGGGAGTAATAGTCGAGGGGACAAAAACAATCATACAAAAACTATTACATAATAAAATTTAACTTAGGAGGTTAAAATGAAAAAGAAATTATTTGGATTATTCCTATTCTCTTTAATTTTATCATCATTAGCTTATGCTAAGATAAGAGATGCAGGAAACCAAGAGGCAGCTCAAAATGTAGCTGAAACTAGTATAGTGAAACTAAAGCCCCTGAAGAAGAAAAAGAAGCTTTCAAGGCCTTTTAGAAAGAGCTAGAAAAAGAATTGAGAAAGAAGACAAGGAAAGAGAAGAAGCTCTAAAACTTGCTGAAAAAAACAAGCTCAAGAAGAAGCTAAAAGAATTGAAGAAGCTCAAGCAAAGGCTCAGGCTGAAGCAGAAGAACAACAAAAACAAGTACAACAAGTTCAAGAAACTATAGTACAAGAAAATGGAAATACTGTTACAGAAGTTGTTACTACTGCATCTGGTTTAACACCACAAGAAGAAAAAGAAGCTTTTTAAAAAGCTTTAGAAAGAGCTAGAAAAAGAATAGAAAAAGAAGATAAGGAAAGAGCTGAAGCATTAAAACTTGCTGAAGAACAAGCAAGAGCTCAAGCTGCTCAAACCGCTCAAGAATAAAGGGAAATCTATATACACTGAAATAATAGAAAAAGCTATTGCAATTAATTTTGCAATAGCTTTTATTGTTTTTCATATAAATTTAAATGTTTATTTTTAATCTTTCATTTAGCTCTTTAGAAAGTTCTTCATATCCTTTTTACCTAAAAAGAGCAAACATATTTTTCTTGTATGATTCAACACCAGGTTGGTCAAAAGGATTTACTTCTAATAAATAACCACTTATAGCACAAGCTTTTTCAAAGAAATAAATTAAATATCCCTATATTAAAAGCATTAAGTTCTGGTATATTTATAATTAAGTTTGGTACTCCACCATCTATATGAGCAAGTAAAGTTCCTTCAAAAGCTTTTATTATTTACAAAAAGATAGTCCTTTTCCTTCTAAATAGTTAAGCCCATCTAAGTCTTCAGCTTCCTTTTTAATACTTATATCTTTAAGTGGATTTTCAACATTTAATATAGTTTCTATTAAATTTCTTCTACCATCTTGAATATATTGTCCCATAGAGATGAAGGTCTGTCGTTAAGTCAACAGAAGCTGGGAAAAATTCCTTTTTATCCTTTCCTTCAGATTCTCCATATAATTGTTTCCACCATTCAGAAATATAGTGAAGTTTAGGCTCATAATTAGCTAGAATTTCAATATTATAATCCTTTTTATATAAGATATTTCTTATAGCATATTTATAACAGTCATTTGAAGTAAAATCTTTTGAATAATCTTCTCTTGCTGTTTGTGCTCCAGCCATTAGATCATCTATACTTATTCCAGCAACAGCTATAGGAAGTAAAACCAACAGCTGTTAGAACAGAGAATCTTCCTCCAACATCATCAGGAATTACAAACTCTTCATATCCTTTTTCATCAGCAAGTTTTTAGAGCACCTTTATTTTTATCAGTTGTAACATAAATTCTTTCTTTTTGCTGCCTCACCATATTTATTTTTCTAAAAGTTCTTTAAAAACTCTGAAAGCTATAGCTGGCTCTGTTGTTGTTCCAGATTTTGAAATTACATTTACTGAAAAATCTCTATCTCCAATAATTTCTATTAAATCTTTTTAAATAAGTCCTGATATATTTTGTCCTGCAAAATAGATTTCAGGTGCATTTCTTTTTCTTTAGATAAAGAGTTAAAAAAGCTATGACTTAAGCATTCTATAACTGCTCTAGCTCCTAAGTATGATCCCCTATTCCAATAACTACTAAAACTTCAGAATCAGATTTTTACTTTTTCACTAGCCTTTTTATTCTAGCAAATTCTTCCTATCATAATTAACAGGTAAGTCTAGCCAACCCTAGAAAAATCATTTCCAGCTCCTGTCTTTATTATGTAATTTTTCACTTACTAATTCAACTTTATTCTTAAGTTCATTTCAATTCATTTTCATTTACAAACTTAGAAAATTTTTGAATAGTCTAAACTAATTTTTCATTTTTCCCTCCTCAAATATTTCTTTCCATTATATCACTATTTGTATTTCTTAATAAATAAAAATAAGGAGCTATTGAAATTTAATTTTGCAACAACTCCTTTTATATTTTTAAAAAGTCTTCACATCTTTCTGCTAAAATTTTCACAAGCATTTGGATCATACTTTTCAACAGAAACAATTCTTTATTTCTTCATCAATTGTCTTTTTAGCAAAAATCTATCATAGATAGCCAAAAATATAAATCCTATAACTAATCCTATGGAAACTACCAGCTATAGATTGCATTTCTGAAAATCCCAAATGATCTGCCACTATATAACCTAAAATCATCATAATAGGTGGAAAAACATATGCTATCATAGCAGCTTTTACAACATCTTTTTCAGATATTTCTAGGTTACTAAATCACCTAATTCAACTTTTTGATTTATTTTAAATTCAAAATCGCTTTCCCATTTTGTTGCTTTCACTACAACAACTACAATGTGAGCAAGAAGAACTTTTATATAATTTAACAGCAACAGTATCACCTTGAATTTTAGTAACAATTCCTTTGTTTACTATAGTTAACACCTCTTATTGTAAAATTTTTCAAGTGATGTTAATATTATACTCCCAAAAATCTAAAAATTTCAAATTTTCACTAAATTAATCAAGTTTTTATTTAAAAGATTTTTCCTATTATCTTTTTAAATATGATATAATTAAAGTATCAGATATAACTAAAATTTTTATTATACATAAGTTTATGGGAGGTATTTTATGAAAAAGTTATTTTTAATCTTTTTTAAGTTTGTTTTGTATTTCATGTAGCAGTTTCAATCCTATGTTGATCAAACTAGAGATGAATTATTTAGAAAAGGGACTTTTGAATTAATGACTGAAGAAGAAAAACAAAATTTTATGCTGGAGGAACAGCTAGTGCTGTCATATACACTGAACCTTATACAGGTATTATAGGGACAATCTATTAGAGCTGCATGCTAATAATCTTCCTCATAAGAAACAAATCGAAAAGAGCTGTCAATTACATCTATCAATATCAAGATAAAATAATTGTTTCAGATAATACTTATGCTATTCAAGAAGCTATTGAGTATATGGGACAAAGTGAAAAATGGAAGAAAAACTCTTAAAAATTGCAGATTTCTATTTTTAAATCGTGCAGACAGAGAGAAAAATAACAAAATTAGCTAAAGAATATGGCTTTTAAATATAGTTATCCAAAAAGTTGATTAATAAAATGAAATTAAGGATTGATGTTATAAAAACTAGCATCAATCCTTTTTATTTTCATATTTTATTAAATTTCTTTTTCAGTTATATCTATTATTGTGTCTTTTATTGAATCTTCTATCTTTCTATTTCTAAAGTTTAATTCTTTATGAGCTTTATCATTAGAAAAGTTAGAATTTGTTTTGTAATGTATATAGAATATCTCAGTAAAATAAAGGACTACTAGATCATAGTATTTTTCCATTGCAGGTGCTATCATTTTAACAAACCATATGAGGTATACTAAATATATATTTCTTTTTCCAAGTATCTTTTCAACTAATTTAGCATAATTCTTAATAGAAATATATTCTCCAGATAAAATATATGTTTCACCTACTTCACCCATATCAGCTGCATTTATTATGCCATCGGCTACATCTCTTACATCTACAAAATTATATCCACCATTAACAACAAATACTAGCTTATTTTCTAGCATTCTCTTTACTAACTGTGTGGTATGAGTATTAGAAGAGTCCCTGGTCCCATTATCCCTGCTGGATGGAAAACACTAGCTCTAAGATTTCTATTTTTAACAGCTTCTAATACGTTTTTTGCAGCTTCAGCCTTTGTTTTAGCATAATATCCATGGACTGAATCTTTATCAAAATCTTTAGTTTCAAATATTTTTCCTTCACTCTCTTTTATAGCATGAACTGAGCTTACATATAATAATTTAGCATTCACTTCTAGACAATAATCAATAACATTATTTGTTCCATTGACATTAACATCATAGACCTTTGGATCTTCATCAGACTTTTATAGTAACTATTGCAGCACAATGTATCACATAGATATCTTTATTATCTTCAACATTAGAGATATCTTTTAAAGAATCTTTATTGGTTATATCTCCATGAAATATTTTACAATCTATATCTTTTAATATATATTCTTCTTGTTTAGAATAGACTAAAGCTCTTACTTCATAATCTTTATTTTTGATAGTTTTTACTATAGTATTTCCTCAAAAATCCAGTGGAACCTGTAATTATAAAAACTTTTTCATAATATCACCTCATGTTAAATAGTATATCGTATATATAAAGAATAGTACAACAGTATTTACTAAGTGATTAACCTAGTAAATAAAGATAGTGTGATAGATAATATATATTTTTATTATATAATGTATTTCTAAATTTAGTATGAATTTTATTTTTATTTTCTTAATTCTCTATAATTTAACTTTTTAAATTTTTGGTTAAGTTTTTATTTATGATATAATTGAGAAAAATTAGGAGGTTCTACTATGGGAATGGACTTATGTTACTATGGTGTAAAAAGAAGAAAAATATACCTGATATTCTTGATGGAAATTTTTGAGGAAGATTTTCAGATTCAGAACCACAATATACCTTTGAGAGTATTTTCAGTAAAGGAACTTTATTATGTATATTCAGGTGGAAAAGAATTAGAAGAAGAAGATTTTCAAGGAAAAATGAAAGAGACTTATTTATTGAAGCGTTTTTAGGAGGTCACTGTAAGTTCTCCTCCTGGAGATATCTATTCTTATTGTACTTGTAAGGAAAAAGTTAAAGAAATAGCTAATTTTTAAATAAGATAGATATAAAAAGATTGTTTTAAAAATAGAAAAATTTTACTCTTCCTCTGAAGAAGAAGAGTATATTTTTGATATTGAAAATATCATAGATAGATTTAATGACTTTAAAGAATTTTACAATGAGCTAGTAAAAATGACTTAGGAGTATTCATCTATATCTCTAAGAAAAATTGAGACTATTAAAGGTATAAAAATTGCAGTAGCATATTGGCAGTTTTTATATCTTTTTAAATATCATATTAATTCCTATTGCAAGAACTAATATTCCTCCAACTGCATTTAATTCTGATATTGCTTGTGGGTTTTAAGTAATCTTTAATTTGACTTGCAAAAAGATAAAATATTCCTTGATAAAGAAAAACTGAAAATGCTGAAAAATAACTCCTATTCCATATATAGAAGTTAGAACTATTGATATAACTCCATCTAATATTGCCTTTATATTTAAAAATAGTATTGTCATTTGTAAGTCCACTATTTATGAATTATGCCAGAACACTCAGCGACTCTAGCACTCGTAGGATGTTAGTCGTGAGATGAATGACTATATTTTTGTTTACAAAAATTTGAAATAGTTAAATATATATAGTATAATAAAAATGATAATAAAAAAATATCAAATATTAATTTGGAAGAGGATATGTATTCAATTCAATATCATATAGTGTGGTGTCTAAAAATATAGAAGATATATCCAAGATGAGAAGGAGGAACTATGGCGAATTATGTATTGACATTAGCTTTAAAAACTGAACTATGGCAAGAACATATTTTTAGAAAAAGAGACTAAATACAGCCAGAATGATATATAATTCTTGCCTTAGTGAAATTCTTAAAAGACATAGAAAAATGATAAATTCTTCTGAATATAAAAGGAATCAGTAATTTGGATAAAAAGAGCAATCTAAAAAGATATAAAGAATTAGATAAAAATATTTTACTATCTAAATTTGAATTAAATAAATATGAGAAACCTATGACACAAAAATTTAAAAAGAGTATAGGTTCTCAAATGGGACAAGAATTAGCTGAGAGAGCTTTTGCGACTTATGAAAAATTTAAGTATGGTAAAGCTAAAAAGTATATTTTAAAAGTTATGGAAAATTTTTATTCTGTTAGAGAAAAGGTAATATTACAGGACTTAGATTTTTAAAGAAGATTGTTGCATATCTTGGTTAGGGCTTAAAGATTCCTGTAATAATAAAAATAATGATAAATATGCACAAAGTTGTTTTTAGATAAATTATTGTATTGTAGATTACTTAAGAAAGTTGTAAATGGAAAAATAAATACTACATTCAAATAACTTTTTGAGGACACCTCCTAAAAACATAAAGTTGGTGGAGAAAATGAAGTTGGAATTGATATAGGAACTTCAACAATAGCAATCGTTAGTGATAATAAAAAGTAGAATTAAAGATTTTAGCTGAAAAATATGAGTTTTAAAAGCTTTACAGAAGAAGCAAGAAAACTGAAATATCTGAAAAAACTGGAAAAATTTAAAAAGAAAAAGAGATTCGAGAATCTTTATCAAATAGAGCACCTGCATTATTAATTGAAACAATAAATAGAAAATTAGAATATATTGGATATAATAAAAAAATTGATACTTTTTAAAGTAAAAAGCTAGTCAACTAAATCATAGTACAAATGAATATGAAAAGAAAAGTCTATCAAAAAGATGGGTAGAAATATTAGGAAATAAAATACAAAGAGATTTGTATTCTGCATTTTTAATAAAGAATGTAAAAGAAAATTTAGAAGAAGTAAATATAGAAAAAGCACAAAAAGAATTTAAAAATTTTGTTAAATTGCATAATGAAGAAATTGAAAGAATAAAAAGGAAATGTAAAAACATTAAAATGTATGGGATTTTAAAATAAAAACTGGTTTTGAACCGAGCCAACAGGACGTAAATGTTCTCAACGGAGAGCTTGTCCATTAAAGTCTTAAGGAAATTAGCTAGTATTTGAATACTAGATATTCAAAAGAAACTAAATAGTACTTAAGAACCTCGCGACTCTAGCACTCGTAGGGTGTCAGTCGTGAGAGGTTCAGTGAACCTAAAATTGCCATAGCTCCAATACAATAAAGTATAGTTGCTGCTGAAAAAAATTTGTTATTAATCCCATATCTTTTCCCCATCTTCCGCTATTTATTATCATTAGATTATATCACAAAATGTTTATTATAATAAATTGTAATTGTATTTTTCTTTAAATTATTGCTATAATAAATATAGGATAAAATATATACTAATAATAGGAGGTTTTTATATGGGAATGTATGCAATATATCAAGAAGTGAAAAAGAAAGATTTTTAAAAATTATTAGAAAGTGATGACTTCTTTGAAACTATTGAAGAACTAGAAGAAAAAGATGGAACTGAATTATGTGATATTGATAAAATGTGGGACGCTCTTCATTTTTTACTTAATGGACTTTCTGCAATCCATGGTACTCCCTGAAGATAATATACTAAGTGAATTTATTATAGGTAGTGAAAAGTTTTTGATGAAGAATCTGAAGATTTTACAAGATATATTCCAACAGAAAGAGTAATAGAAATTGCTAAAAACTTAATGAAATAAATTTTTGAAGATTATTTAAAAGATTTTTGATATGAATAAATTTGCTGAAAATGGTATTTATCCAGATATTTGGAGCTATGATGAAGAAAAAGAAGAAATAATGGAAGAACTTTCTGAACATTTTGAAACTTTAAAAGAATTCTATAATAAAGTTGCTAAAAATAAAGAATATAGTTGTTGTTACTATTTGTTAATACATTCATATGAACAAAAATAAAAGGAAGTTTTTAACTTCCTTTTTATTCATCCATCAAAATTCCAAGCTCTTTTTAGTTTATCTTCAACTTCTTTAAAAATATTCTCATTTTCAGCTATTATAGTGTGATAATGACAATTATCTGTAGATTTTTTAGAGGTTTACTCAATTTAGAATTGATATTTTCTACTAATAAATCAACATCTCTCCTTGATTTTTATATCTAATTTTACCCATATTTCTCCGTAAGTTTTATGGATAACAAAAACATCTTCAACACTTGCTCCAAGGTCTACAATAGCATTTAATTCATTTCTAATTTCTGCATCATCATGTTTTAACCTTAATAACTTTTTATTCCTTTTTGATAGTAATCTATAACCCTCTATTAGTTGAAATAATATCTATATTTTTTTAGCTTTTTAATATTGCTATATCCTGTACTATCACTTGTCTTGAAACATCAAAAAAATTCTGCAAGATATGTCCCACTAACAAGAGTTTCACTATCTCTTAGTATCTCAAGTATTTTCTTTTCTCTCTCTCTCTTTCAATCATCTACATACCTCAAATTTTTCAAACTTAAATCTAAAAATTTTAGCTGAATGTGTTATGGCTCCACTTGAAATATAGTCAATTTCAATCCTTTTAAAAACGAGTTTTATATTGTTTATATCTACATTTCCAGAACACTCTATTATAGCTTGTTTTATTTATAATTTTTTTATAGCCTCTTTTGTTGTTTCTATATCCATATTATCTAGCATAATTATATCTGCTCCAGCTTTTAACAGCTTCCTCTACTCCTTTTTAAATCTTCAACTTCTATTTCAATTTTTAATAAAAGGAGAATATTCCCTTGCAAGTTTTATTGCTTCTGTTATAGAGCCAGCAGCATCTATATGATTATCTTTTAACATTATAGCATCTGAAAGATTATATCTGTGATTATATCCTCCACCAACTTTAACTGAGTATTTTTCAAATATTCTCATATTTGGAGTAGTTTTTCTAGTATCTAGTAACTTTTATATTTTTCATCATCAAGTGCTTCTACCATTTTTGAGTATAAGTTGCAATTCCACTCATTCTTTGTAAAATAGTTCAAAGCTGTTCTTTCAGCAGATAATATTGTTTTTACATCAGCTTTTAATTTTTTAATATTAAATCTTTATTTAAAAGCTTGTCTCCATCTTTTTATATTCTATAAATTCAACATTATCATCTAACAACTCAAAAACTCTTTTAAATACATCTATTCCTGCTAAAATTCCTTCTTCTTTTTGAATAAAGTGAAATTTCTGCCAATCTAGTATTTTTATAAATTGCATTTGTGCTTATGTCTTCAGAAGTAATATCTTCCTTTAATGCTAATCTAATTGATTCATCCATTTGAAATTTATCTATTTTTTCTCAAATTCATCTTCTTTTATCCTTTTTTTCTATGATATTTTTATTTTTCTTTTTCATCAATCACTATTATTTTTATCTACTATATTTTTCAAAAATATCATCTGTTATTTCATTCTGAACAGAAATATTATTTTCATCAATAATTGAATATACAGCTCTTTTTCCAAATACAACACTTTCTAACAATGAATTACTTGCTAGTCTATTTTTCCCATGAACACCTGTATAGCAACTTCACCAATGGCATATAAATTTTTTTCATTGAAGTTTTGGAATCCATATCTACTTTAATTCCACCCATTGTATAGTGTTGAGCTGGAACTACTGAACTTTATCTTTAAGAGGATCTATATTATTTTCCATTAAATTTCTATAAATATTAGGAAATCTTTCTTTTACATCTAGTTTTTATTGTACTAAAATCTAACCACTCATACTCTGAATTATCTTTTTCATTTCTTCTAAAAATTGCTTTTTGTTACTTTATCACGTGGTTTTAATTCATCTGTAAATCTTTCTAATTTTTGATTTAAAAGTATTGCTCCTTCTCCTCTTACTGACTCAGAAATTAAAAATTTCCTTTTATTTTCTTTTGCTATACAATGTTGTTGGATGTATTTGTATATATGAAATATCCTTTAATTCTATATTATGTCTTATAGCTACTGCGACCCCATCTCCTTTAATATGGGAAAAATTCGTAGTATTTTTTTATATTCCACCTAAGCCACCTGTTGCTAGAACTGTAAATTTAGATTTTATAGCAAATATTTCTTCTTTTTTACCAATATTCCCAAACAAGTATTTTCTTTCTCAATAATATCTAAAAACTCACAATCTTCGATTATTTTTATATTATCTCTCAAAAACTTTTTCTATAAGGTTTTTCCATTATATATTTACCTGTTTGGTCCCTCGCAATATAGAATTCTAAATTTTCTGTGTCCTCCCTCTCTTGTATAGAATAAGCCCTTTTTATCTCCTGTAAATTTAACTCCATTTTTCAATTAAAGTATTTACTGCTTCTTCTGATTCATCTACTAATATTTCAACTGCTCTTTTTATCATTTTTATAGTGACCTGCTATTAAAGTATCTTCAATATATTCTTCTCTATCTTCTTTTCCTCTACAAACTGATATTCCTCCCTGTGCCAGATAAGAGTTACTATCTTGAAGTTTTTTTCTTCGTTAATAATATTATTTTTAAATTTCTTAGATAAAGTCAAAGCACAAATTAAACCTGCAACTCCAGAACCAACTATAACTACATCTGAATTTTCAATTTTCATTTTAATCGCCTGCCAACTCTAACATTCTTTTCTAAAAGGAATTAAAAGCTTTTTAGCTATTTCATCATCAACTTCTAATTCATCCCCACCATTTAATAGAATATTTTCTATTTTTTTCTAAAGTATCATACTTTTACATATTAATGTATCTGCAAAATGAAGTTTTTTTATTAGGGGGCTTTTTCATATATTTTATATTGTATTCCTCTTTCAGTTACAACTATGAATTCATCTCCATCTTTTAAAGCCTCTTCAATTATTCCACTTGTACTACCTATATAATCAGCTAAATTTAAAATTTCTTCTTTACATTCAGGATGTGCTAAAACCTTTGCATTAGGATATTCTTTTTAATTTTATTACATTCTCTAAATGTACTAAATTATGTACACAACAATAACCTTCATTTAAAATAATATTTTTGTATTTGTTTTGCTATATATGAAGCTAAATTTCCATCAGGAACTATAAAAATATTTTTCTTTTAATTTACTTACAATCTTAACTGCATTAGATGAAGTTATACATACATCACAATATGCTTTTAATTTCAGCTGTTGAATTTATATAACAAAACCACTGCTAAATCATCATATTTCTCTCTCATTTCTTTTTATATAGTTATCATATGTGCCATAGGACAATCAGTCATAAACATCAACCATATGTACAGTTTTTCTCTGGATTTAAAATTTTTATACTTTTCACCCATAAAATATACTCCTGCCATTATTATTGTCTTATTTTTTTAATTTTGTTGCTGTCTTTGCCAAATAAAAAAAGAATCTCCAACATAATCAGCAATCTTTTGAACTTCTCCGTCTACATAATAATGTGCTAAAAATTGCAACATCTTTTTCCTTCTGTAATTTTTATTCTGTCTTTCATTAGTCCTCCCAAAAATACTTTTATAGTAAAATTTTTCTGCAGACAATTATAACACTAAAATTTTTATTGACAAGACAATAAAGTTTACAATAGGATTTTTAAAAATTTATAGTAAATTTTTAAATTTTTCAATAAAAAGAAATGTAGCAAATTTAAAAAAGTAAAAATAAGTGAGTTACGAATGGAAATTTTTAGATAAAAATCAAAATAGAATGAGCGAGCAAATTCAGGAGTGTCTCGAACGAAGTGAGTTTCCTGATTTCTTAGAAGCACTTAGCAATTTATTGCTTAGAGCTTCTTATGATGTAGATTCTTGATTTTTATCGTTAAGAAATTTACTCAGTAACGAGCTATTTTTACTTTTTGACGACTTTGCAACAGTCCTTTTTAGATTTTTATTTACCCTTTTAACATTTTTATAAAAACTTAGTAATAATTTTATTCCATAGAAAATTATTATAGCTCCACAAACTATATTTATAACTCTCAAAACTTTATCATTGAATTTATCTCTAAAGAATGAAACAGATAGAGTAACTCCTGTAAAACCAAACAAAAGAGGCTGAAACTACACCTAGGATAAAATAAGTGGCATCACTTGCAACTAAATTAACTCTAAATGCTCCTAACATCATAGTTCCATCTATAATTGCTTGTGGGTTAAACCAGTTACAACACAGGCTGTTGTTATTACCTTAGCCAATGAAATATTTGTATCTGTTTCTTTTTAAATGAACTTTACTTCTAATAAGTCCTTGACCAATGTAGATAACAATAAGGCTTCCTATTAACAGAATTATTAATTTTAACCATTCCAACTTATCTATTAATAAACCTATTCCAAAGAAAACAAGCAAAGGCTAAAGTAATATCAAAAAAATATTACAATTAAAGCTATTAACAATGCTCTTCCTCTTTTTGACTAATTGCTGAATTAATAACAAATAAATTTTTGAACTCCTATGGGTGCAACATAGCCAATCCCATTAAGAAACCTTGTAAATATACATCCATTTTATCCCTCCATAATTATTTATCATTCATATGAGCAATAATAAGTGTTATATCATTTGAGGTAACTCCACTGATTCTTGTAGCTCTCCAATAGAAAGAGGTCTGACTTCATTAAAGCCCCTGCTCTAGCAATATTAGATATCCCTTTTATATCATCATAATTTATATTTTTGTCTATATACATATGTTCTAACTTTTTAAATTTTTCTATTTGTTTATTTTTCTCTCTATAAAAATTTCATATTTAATCATAGTTTCAATTTTGATTTTTACAAAAATCTTCATAGTCATTTAAGTTTAGAAAAGCCTTTTAAATCATCATAATTCACATCTTTTATATTTAAAATTTCATGAGCCTTTAATGCCTTTTTACAAATTTTCTTCTATTCCTAAACTTTTCTAGAAAAGTTATTTTGCATCATTCATACTAACAGAAATATTTTTCAAATTATTAAATCTCTGCATACACATTATTGATAGATTTTTCTAAAAAAATTCTATTTTATCTTTATCTACAATTCCAACTTCTTTAATCTTATCAAAAAGTCTCATAAAAAGCATTGTCATATCTTAAAAGTAAGTCTGTATTCAGCTCTTGATGGCAATACTCTATATGGTTCAGGAGTTTTCTTATGTATTAAATCATCTATAAGAACTCCAATATATGCTTCACTTCTATCTATAATTACAGGTTCTTCTCCTTTTATTTTTCTTTAGCTGCATTCACTCCTGCAATAAAATCCTTGAGCTGCGCTTCTTCATATCCAGAAGTTCCATTTATTTGTCCTGAAAAGAATAGACCTGAAATCTTCTTTATTTTCTAAACTTGGATAAAGTTGACTTGCAGGTGCATAGTCATACTCAACTGCATATCCATGTCTCATTATCTTAGCATTTTCTAGTCCCTTTAATAGTTCTGCAAAAATCTTTTCTGAACAAAGGCCGAGCATGGCTGTTGTAAGCCCATTTACATACATTTTCATCTGAATTTTTCAGATTCCATTTCCAAAAATATTTGATGTTTTGCCTTTTCAGGAAAATTTAAAACTTTTCTATCTATAGATGGACAGTGTCTAGGTCCATGAGTATTTACCATTCCACTAACTATTGGTGAATATTTCATCATGTCTCTAACAACTTCAATAGTTTCTTCTGAAGTGTATGTAAAGCCAAGTGCACTGTATTATTCTTTTTCTTTCTTAGTAAAAGATTGAGAACATCTTTGGATGTTCTTCTCTTTAACTCTTCTAGTTGAGAAAAAGTCAATAGTTTTCTATCTAATCTTGGAGGTGTAGCTGTCTGATATCTTTCTATTTTTATCCCTAAACTTCTTAAACTATCAGATAATTTTTTTCAGCTGATGTCTCCTGTCTCACCTGCGAATAAGTTACATCTCCTATATACTATTTTTCCTTTCAGTTCCCGTTGCTAAAAACTATAGCCTTTAGTATATGTAGATTGCCTAATCTTGTTTTTAACTCCTATAACTTTCTTTCTCATAAGATAAATTTTGTCTATCTTTAATATCTTCAACAAAATTTCTTCTACACAGTCTTGAATCAAACTAATATTTTCGTCTTTTTTCAAGCTTTTCTCTCATTTTTTCTATATTTGTATTTATCAGCCTGCCCTCTTGTAATTCTTGCAGCAGGGTCCTTTACTTGTATTTAAATCTTTTAATTGAAGATTAAATCTCATCCATGTGTCTTCATCTCTCCACCAAGAACATCATTTCTGTTACAAGGTTACTTTTTCCTGGTCCTCCTATTGAGGGATTACAAGACATCATTGAAATTGTATCTAAATATAGAGTTATAAGAGCTACTTTATTTCCAAGTCTTGTACATCTAGTGCTGCTCAACTCCAGCATGTCCTGCTCCCTACAAACTATAGAAGATCATAATCCTTTATCCATTATCTTATCTTCCTTCTATTCACTCATTTCATATTTTTATCAATTAGTAGTTAAATTATATTTTAATTTTAAATGCAAAAAATAATTGAATTATTATATTTTAACTATATTCTATAGGACTACTGCGACGTCCATTATTGTTGAGAGCCTTTTGTGGAGCTCTCAAACACTACATGGATGACAAGTAGTCCTAATTAGATTTCTTTTTAATTC